>Ga0101944_10000107_pt1 | contig 276942 bp, 273 predicted proteins | sample DewCreD2012metaG_FD_75245 | JGI IMG/M metagenome (GOLD analysis project Ga0101944, IMG submission 75245) | Hot spring sediment bacterial and archeal communities from British Columbia, Canada, to study Microbial Dark Matter (Phase II) - Dewar... ... | reverse complement strand
CGGCTGTCCTGGACCGGTACAACTGCAGAATATGTCACATGGGAGAGGAGCCCCGCAAAGGGTTGAGACTGGATACCCACGAAAATCTCATGAAGGGGAGCAGGAACGGCCCGGTGGTCATTCCCGGGGCGCCGGAAAAGAGCGAGCTGATCCTGCGCGTCAAGGGCTCCCGCGAGCCCCGCATGCCCATCGGCGGCCCGCCCTGGCTCACCGACGAAGCGGTGAAAGTCCTGGAGGACTGGATCGCCGCCGGAGCCATGGGTAAATAGAGCGCCGAGCTGGAACGCTTCAGGGGATGTAGAGGAAGACGAGGAAGAGCTCGTAGACCACCAGGAGCGCATAGAGGATGGGAACGGGCAGGAGGAGGCTCTTGCCCGTGATGCGGCCTTTGAACAAGGGGTAATCCTTGTGGATGAGCAGCCAGGTGAGAGCGGCCCCGGTGATCGCATACTTGACTGCCAGGAACGCCATGGGGCCGATGTTGATGAAGTAGTCCATCACCGGGTTGAGCTCCTGGGCTCCCCGGCTCAGCAGATGGAGGGTCATGAAGGCGTCGGTCAGGCAGAGGAGGAGGGAGGCGAGCACGGCCGAGACGGAGCGCCAGCCGTAGCGGTCGACGTAATAGTGGATCAGCCGGTCGTCCTTGCGCCTCCCGTACCGCCTCGACCCGAAGAGGCTGCTCAGGGAGAAGGGCGAAGTGGGCTTCCTGCGGCGGTCCACGCCGCTTCTTCTCTCGACAAAGTCGGATGCTGCAGCCATCTCGTGAGACATGGGGCGTCCTTTTTCCTTCGAGGTTCCGCGATCCACGAACCGTCCGGCCGAGGTCCACAGGATGCTGCAGCATACCGGATCGGCGAGCGATTGGCAAGAGGAGCAAATAAGGAAGCGAAGCTTGATCAGGTCGATCCATGGGCGAAGGGGATGGATGCTCACACCGCGTCTCCCACGCTGCCTACGAGCTCTTTTTCAGCCCATCCCACGGCACGTTCCGCTGCCTGCAGAGCCTCTATCACGTCATCTTCCGTAATTTCAAACCAGTATCCGGGGTAGCGCGATTCAACGGCATAGGGTGTCAGAAGCCCGGATTCCTGTATACCTTCCGAAAGAAGCAAACCACCATTTTCCGCGATTTCCAAAAGATGATCGACATCGTGGGTCAGAGGGAAGTCGAGGTTGTGTGATAGCAGGACGGCTTTGATGGCCTTCTCGGCTGCCTGTTGGGCGTGGAAACAGACCTGCTCTTTCCGCACGAATTCGTCCTTGGCGGCGAGCTGTGCAAGCCTCAGATCGCTTTTCGCATGATCCAACCACTCAAGGGGGGAACCGGGAGCTCTCCCTCTATGTCGAGGATTCATAGACGATCCTTCCCTCCCGCGCCGCTTCGCGGTAAATCATGCCGGGCTGCTTCTTGAGCTGCCTCCAGACCTGCTCCGGCACGACGATGATATCCATCGGCATCGAAATGCCGCGAAGGGCCCTCCGAAGCCGGACGCTTTCCCTACGTGGATTTTCAATTTCGTTGCTGGCAATGACCATGAAGTCCACATCGCTGTTTATGTGAATTCTGTCTTTTACATAGGAGCCGAAGAGAATGATCTTCTTGGGCTTGCCAACCTCGATGATCTTCTTGATGGCGGCTTCAACCTTTTCCTGTGTGATTTCCCAAGATGGGTTGGGGGGAAATTCCATGGATCACCTCATGAAGACAATCTGCATTGGCCCGTTTTGGCGTCCAAATTCGAGAACTTTGATTTGACGAAACCCGCCTCGTGGTGTCCGAATATACGGAACCCTCTCATTGCGGTCGAGCACAAACTGACGGCCAAAACGACCGATCGGCTTTCGATCTCCGGACATTAGCTCAATATCATCGACTGCTTGTAGCATGATCACCCTGCTCCGTGAACGGGTATCGGACCCCCCGATTACCTTTTGTGCCGCGTGCATGGTAAAGTCTCCACCCGAGCAGGGACCAACAGCTGTGTTCAAGAAGGGAAAAGTGTGAGGAGAACTGCCAAAGAGAGTCCGCCAGTGGAGGTGCTGCTTCCGTTTTCCTCCGAGTGCACAGTGGCGCGTTTTCTGCGGCGTGAGAAGCGCTTTCGGGTGGAAGTCGAGCTGGACGGCGTTCCCACATGGGTCCACTGCAACAACTCGGGGAGCATGCTGGGCCTGCTGCGGGAAGGGTGCGAGGTGCTCGTCTCCCCCGCGGCCCGGCCCGGACGTCGCCTCGGCCATACCCTGGAGATGGTGAAGTGGGGCGGATTCTGGGTGGGGGTCAACACCCTCACCCCCAACCGGCTTCTCAAAAGGGCCTGGGAGAGGGGCCTTCTTCCCGAGGTCGCCGCCTACACGTCCATGAGGCCCGAGGCGACGGTGGGCGGAAGCCGCCTGGATGCGTGCTTCGAGGGGCCGCCCGGGCGGCTCTGGGTGGAGGCCAAGAACGTCACCCTGGTGGAGGAGGAGGTGGGCTGCTTTCCCGACGCGGTGACCGAGAGAGGGCAAAAGCACCTTCGAGAGCTCATGGCCTTGAAACGGCGGGGGGACCGCGTGGCCTGCTTCTACCTGATTCAGAGGCCGGACGCCCGGTGCTTCGGTCCAGCGGACTTCATCGACCCCGAGTTTGCCAGCCTCTTCGACGAGGCGGTGGCCGAGGGCGTGGAAGCGTGGCCCTACCGGGCGGTCCTCTCGCCGGCGGGTATCGGTCTCGGTGAGCGCCTGCCCTTCAGGAAGTCCACGTGTGACGGATGATCCGCGACGCGCAATTTCAAGATTAAGGTTCCAAGTTTAAAGCTTGAAACCAGCATCTCGTGAGCCCCTTGCCAGGGTTCGGGTGCGCCGGAGGTGCATGGACAAATGCTCCGTCAGCGTTCAACGGGCGCCTCTTCCCCTTTCTTCTCGGTTATGATGCTGAAGGCCGTACACCCTCCGAGCTTCACCCCGTCCACCACCTTGATGAGCATTTCCACGTGGGCCTGTTGATCGGCCTTGATGCGTATGGACGTTTCGTTTTCGGCGGCCAGTCTTTCGCGGACGATGTCCGGAAGGGCTTCGACCTCGACCTGCTCATCCCCAACATAGACGTTACCCTCGGGCGATAACGAGATCACGAGGGGGGACACCACCTGGGATTCCGCCGTCTGGGACTCGGGCAGCCGGACCCGGATGCCCGAATCCACCGTGACGTTGTAGGTGATGACGAAAAAGAGCAGGAGGTTGAAGACCACGTCGTCGCAGATCGGGACCTCGAGCCAGCGCAGCCCGAGTGCTCGGTCGACCACCGGCAGGACCGGGACCGGATCGTCGAGCAAAAGATCGGCATCGAGCTCGACCGGCTCCTCGCCGGGCGGCAGCCAGGTGCGGAGGAGCGTGCCATCCGCCTCCTCGACGATCTGTACATCGTCGCTCGCCGCCCCGCGCGCGAGCGCCAAGGGGGCGAGGATGGCGAGCCTGTCGGGTTCGAAACTGTCGTCGGCGTCGAGCGGCGCCACGAGCCGGCCGCGCGCGGCGTCGAGGGCCGTGTTGCGGGCCCGGGCCACCCCGGTCCGCACCCCACCCGTCGCGACGAAGTGGATGCGGTGATCGGCGAGCCCGGCCGCCTCGAGTAGGGCGGGATAGCCGGGGTCGCCGTCGTCGACCGCGACGATCGCCTCCCAATCGGCCAGGGTCTGGGCCCGCAGCGAAGCGATGCAGCGGGCGAGCGTGGCCCGCGCCCGATAGACCGGGATCAGGACCGAGACGAGCGGGGCCACCTCCGCGCTCAGCCCATCTTGAGGGCGGCCAGGAACGCCTCCTGGGGGATCTCCACCTGCCCCACTTGGCGCATGCGCTTCTTCCCTTCCTTCTGCTTCTCGAGGAGCTTGCGTTTGCGGGTGACGTCGCCGCCGTAGCATTTGGCGAGCACGTCCTTGCGGAACGCCTTGACCGTCTCGCGGGCGATGATCCGGCCGCCGATCGCCGCCTGGATCGCCACCTGGAACATCTGCCGCGGGATCAGGTCCTTGAGCTTCTCGCAGACCGCCCGGCCGCGGCTCTCGGCCATGCTCCGGTGCACGATCATCGAGAGCGAATCGAGCCGCTCGCCGTTGACCAGGATGTCGACCTTGACGAGGTCGGACTCGCCGTAGCCGTCGAGCTGGTAGTCGAAGCTCGCATAGCCGCGCGTGCAGGATTTGAGCTTGTCGTAGAAGTCGAAGACGACCTCGTTGAGCGGCAGCCGATAGACCACCATCGCCCGGTTGCCGACGTAAGTGAGCTCCTGCTGGATCCCGCGCTTTTCCTGGCAGAGCTCGAGGACCTTGCCGAGGAACTCGTCGGGGACGAGGATCGTGGCCTTGATCCAGGGCTCCTCGACCTTCTCGATCCGGGTCGGGTCGGGATAATCGGAGGGGTTGTGCAGCTCCATCACCTTCCCGTCGGTGGTGTGGACCCGGTAGACGACCGAGGGTGCGGTGATCACGAGGTCGAGGCCGAACTCCCGCTCGAGCCGCTCCTGGATGATCTCGAGGTGGAGAAGGCCCAAGAAACCGCAGCGGAACCCCAGACCGAGCGCGCCGCTGCTCTCGGGCTCGAAGACGAAGCTCGAATCGTTCAATCGGAGCTTGGCTAGGCTGTCCCTGAGCGTCTCGTATTCCGCGGCATCGGTCGGGTACATGCCGCAGAAAACGACCGGCTGGCTCGGCCGGAAGCCGGGCAGCGGCGCGGCCGCGGGGCGGCGCTCGTCGGTGATCGTGTCGCCCACCCGGGCATCGGCGATCTCCTTGATGCCGGCCGTGATGTAGCCGACCTCACCCGGGCCCAGCGAATCGACCTGCAAGGGCTTGGGGGTGAACACCCCGATCCGGTCGATGGTGTGCACCGCGCCGGTGCCCATGAAGCGGATCTTGAGCTCGCGCTTCAATTCGCCGTTCTTGACCCGCACGAGCGTCACGACGCCGAGATAGGGGTCGTACCAGGAGTCGACGACGAGAGCCTGCAACGGCGCGCCGCGATCGCCCACGGGCGGCGGCAGCCGGTGCACGATCGCCTCGAGCAGCTCGTCCACCCCCTGCCCCGTCTTGGCCGAGATCATGAGGGCGTCCTTCGCGTCGAGGCCGATGATGTCCTCGATCTGCTGCTTGACGCGTTCCGGTTCGGCTGCCGGCAGGTCGATCTTGTTCAGCACCGGCACGATCTCGAGGTCGGCCTCGATCGCCTGGTAGGCGTTGGCGAGCGTCTGCGCCTCGACCCCCTGCGTGGCGTCGACCAGCAGGAGGGCACCCTCGCAGGCGCGCAGGCTGCGGCTCACCTCGTAGGCGAAGTCGACGTGGCCCGGCGTGTCGATAAGATTGAAGACGTACTCCTGCCCGTTCTTCGCCGTGTAGCGCAAGCGGACGGTCTGCGCCTTGATCGTGATCCCCCGCTCGCGCTCGATGTCCATCGAATCGAGCACCTGCGAGGTCATCTCGCGCGGATCGAGCCCGCCGCATCGCTCGATCAGCCGGTCGGCGAGGGTCGATTTGCCGTGGTCGATGTGCGCCACGATCGCGAAGTTGCGGATCCGGGAAAGCTCGCTCATCGACCCCCGCTCGATTCGTCCTCGTCGAAACGTCCCGCGAACCGCGAGGCCACCCGGCCCGCTGCGCTGCCGAGCCCCTCGGAGGTCGCCGACCCCCTCGCTCGGCCGGGTTCGTCCCGAAGCAGCATATAGGGCGGGACGGCCCGGAACGGAGCCCCTCGCCGGGTCGCACGGCTCGCGCCACGGCCGGCGGTCAGCTCTGCCAGGGGAGCACCCCGCGGGGCAGGCCTGCGAGCCGGGCGAGCACCGAGGCCGCGACCGCGAGGGCCAGCACCACCGCGACCGCGACCACACCGACCGCCGCGGCCCCGCCCGTGTTGCCCTCGTCGTACAGCATGAAGACGACCACGCCGAGCGTCTCGTTGCCGGTCGACCACAACAGCGCCGAGACGGTGAGCTCGTTGAGCGCGGTCATGAACACGAGCAGGGCACCCGCGGCGAGCGAGGGCAGGACGAGCGGCAGGTGGATCCCCACGAGCCGGCGGATCGGCCGGGCCCCGAGATTGGCCGCCGCTTCCTCCATCGCCGGTTCGATCTGTTGCAGCCCTGCCGCGATCGGGCGCAGCGCCAAGGCCAGGAACCGCCCGGCATAGGCCACGACCAGGATCGCGAGCGTGCCGTAGAGCGAGACGCCCGAAAGCGGCAGCGGCTTCAAGAAGACCAGGATCACCGCGATCGCGAGCACGATGCCGGGCAAGGCCCAAGGCGCGTCGGCCGCGAGGTCGAGCAGCCGGGCGAGATGCGAGCGCGCGGCGTGGACGAGCCAGGCGAGCGGCAGGCTCGCCGCGGCACAGAGCAGCGCCGCGAGTGCGGCGAGCAGGAGGCTGTTGGCGAAGGCGCGGGGCACCGCCCCGTGGGCCGCGAGCAAGAGCTCGAAATGGCGGAAGGTCGCCGTCTCGAGGGTCAAGGCCACGCCCACGGCCGGGACGAGCGCACTCGCGAGGAGGGCGAGAAGCGGCATCACCGTCACGAGCAGGAGGAGGCCCCAGGCGAGCGGTTCGACGAGCAGGCGATGACGGCCGAGCGCCAAGGGCGGGCCCTCGAGCAGGCTCCGGCCGGAACCCGCCACGCTGCCGCGCCCGGCCAAGGCCTGGACGAGGAGCCCGACCACCGCGAGGAGGGCCAGGGTGCCCGCGAGCACCGCGACCTCGGGCAGGACCCGCGGGCCGAAGCCCGAGAGCCGCTGATAGATGAGGCTCGTCAGGAGCGTGTAGCGGCCGGGGATGCCGAGCAGCGCGGGGATCCCGAAATTGCCGAGGGCGGCCACGAAGGCGAGCGCGCCGCCGGCCCAAAGAGCCGGGCGCAGGAGCGGCAAGAGGATGCCGAAGAGCACGCGCGCCCGCCCCGCCCCGACGTTGCGCGCCGCCTCGACAAGGTCGACCGGGATCGAAGCGAGCCCGGCGCGGACGGTGAGGAAGGGCATGGTCGCGTGCTCGAGGGCGAGCAGGAGGATCACGCCCTCGCGTGAATAGAGCGGGTTCTTCGCACCCGGCTCGGGGGCGAGGCCCAAAAGCCCGAGGATCGGGCTCGAAGGGCTCGCGAGCTGCAGCCAGGCGATCGCCGCGATCTGGGCGGGAACGAGGATCGGCAAGAGGAACAGGAGGGCGGCGAGCCGGCGCCCGCGCAGATCGAACAGGCCGGTCAGGAGCGCGTACGCGGCACCGAGAAGAACCGCCAGGAGTGCCGAGAGGGTCGCGGCCTCGAGCGTGTTCCAGAGCGCCCGCCGGGTGCTCCGTGCGGCCAAGACCTCGGCCAAGAGCCCCCGCTCGCCCGCGAGCACGAGCTCGAGGCCGAGCCGCAGGAGCGGCAGGAGGCAGAAGACCCCGACATAGAGGACGACGAGGAGGAGCAGGAGCGCGCGGTCCCGATCGCCCCCGAGGAGGCGGGCGAGGCGACCGCGCGCCTCGCCCACGGTCGGCTGGAGGTGCGGACGGACCGCCTCAGCCACCGAACAGGTCGGCGAACCGCTTCTTCGTCTCCTCGTCCTTGCGCGCGAGGATCTGCGGGTCGACCGAGATGACCTTGATCGTTTCGATCGGCGGGAAAGCCGGCGGCGGGGCGATGCCCTCCATGGCCGGGATGTAGCTCTGCTCGACCGCCTGGCGCTGCGCCGCCTCGGACAGCTGGAAGTCGACGAACTTCTTCGCCGCGGCCACGTTCTTGGCGGTCGCGAGGATCGCCACGGGCTGGGTGATGGCGGTCACCCCCTCGACCGGGAAGACGAACTCGACGGGCGAGCCCTTCGCCTTGGCGTTCAAGGCCATGTAGTCGATCAGCATGCCGTAGGCCCGCTCGCCCTTGGCGACCGCATCGAGCACGGCACCGTTGCCGCGCGCCGAGAGCGCACCGGCCTCGGCCAGCTTCTCGAAATAGCGCCAGCCGAATTCGGGCAGCTCGGTGAGGGTGCCGACGTGGATCACCGCCGCCCCGGAATAGAGCGGCGAGGGCATGATCACCCGACCCTTGGCGTCCGGCCGCAGGAGATCGTTCCAGCTCTTGGGCGGCTCCTTCACGAGCTGGGTGTTGTAGACGATGCCGGTCGTGATGACCTTCGTCCCGAACCAGCGCATCTCCTTGTCGTAGAAGTGCTTCGGGAAGCGCGCGACGGGTGCTTCGGGGTAAGGCATGAGCCGGCCCTCGCGGGCGAGCTGGCTCATAGCCACCTCGTCGGCGATCAACAGCACGTCCGCCTGCGGCGCGCCGGCCGCGAATTCGGCGGCGAGCTTGTTCATGACTTCGGTCGTGCCGGAGCGGAACATCTCGACCTCGATGCCCGGCTCGACCTTCTTGAAGAGGTCGAGCACCGCCTTCATCTGGTCGGTCGGCTGGCTGGTGTAGAGCACGAGCTTTTCGGCCGCCTGCGCCGTGCCCAGCCACCCGGCGAGCGCGAGCGCCACGAGCCCCGTCCATCGCGCGCGCATGGGTTCCCTCCTTCCGCTGCGGTCGCGGCGTGGCGTTAGACCCCGGTCGTGACGATCCCGTGACCGTCGGATGACGACGCGGCGAGCTCGAGCCCGGGCCCGAGGAGGATCGCCGGGCCCGGGAAGGCGACCTCCCAGGCGGTGCGGTCGGGTGCCGGGTCGAACAGCGGGACGATCCGCCGCGGCCCGACCTCGGCCACGAGCCGTTCGAGGGTCGCCCGGTCGGGATGGACCGGCCAGCGGCGATGGACCGCCGCGCCGCGCTCCAGGAGCGCGCGGGCCGGTGAGCCCCGCGGCACGTGGCCGGTCAGCACGATCCGCGCATCGCCCCGCTCGCACCAAGCTCGTGCGAGGAGGGCCGCGGGGCCGCCGTCGAGCTTGGCACCCTCGGCGATCACCACGGCCGGCGGATCCTCCGACCAGGGCGGGGCCGCCTCGAGCAAGGCCGCGAGGCGATCGGCGATGCCCGGCCGCAGGCTCGCCCGAGCCGCAGCCAGGGTCCGGGCGAGCCGCTCGCGGGTCCGCGGGCAGAGGACCGGAACGCGCCCGAGGGCCTCGCTCAGGAACAGCAACAGCTCCGGGCCGCGCCCGTCGGCCGGTGCCGGCAGGAGGACCCTCGGCCGGTCGAGCGCCTCGAGGAGGGCCGCCCGGCGCACCGCGAGCGGGGTCGGGTCGAGCCCGTAGGACGCGTCGAGCAGGAGCGTGGCGGCCCGCGGCGGCGGGTCGAGCGCCCAGACCTCGGACCGGTCGAAGAGATCGCCCGTGTAGAGGAGCCCCTCGCCGATCGCGAGGTGGAGCCAGACCCCGCCCGGCGCGTGCCCGGCCCGACCCGTCGCGACCCGCACACCCGCGATCGCGACCGTCCCCGAGAGCGGCAACGTCCCGCCCGGCGGCAGGGTGCGCAGCGCCCGGAGCTCCGCCGTCGCCCAGACGGGCGGGTGGCCGAGCTCGCCGAGCCGGTCGAGCGCCCCCGCATGGTCGACGTGGCCGTGGGTGAGGAGGACCGCATCGACGCGGCCGACACCGTCGAGCGGTGCCTCCGCCCCCGGCTCGGGCCCGCGCCCGAGATCGAGCAGCAGCCGCGCGCCCCCGGTCTCGACCAGCACCGCGGCCGGTCCCTTGGCGAACAGTCCGGAAAGGATGGTGATGCGCAAGCCCGGGCTCCCCCGCCCCTCGTTGACGCCCGCTGCGCGCCGCGTCTAGCCAGCACGGGACAGCCGAGGGAGGCCCTTCCGTGCGCGAGGTCTGTGCGATCGTGGGGTGCGGGTTGATCGGGCGGGCCTGGGCGATCGACTTCGCCCGAGCCGGCTGGCGGGTGCGTCTGTTCGACCCGGCCGAGGGCGCCGTCGAGGGAGCGCTCGCGACGATCGAGACGCTCTTGGCCGACCTCGTGGAGAACGGGCTCCTCTCCGGCGAAGGGCAGCGCGCGGCGCGCGGACGGCTCGAGCCCGCGGCGAGCCTCGACGTGGCCCTCGCCGGGGCGGGCTGGGTGCAGGAGAACGCCCCCGAGCGGCTCGAGCTCAAGCGCGAGCTCTGGCGGGAGCTCGACCGGCTCGCCGAGCCCGAGGCGGTGCTCGCTTCCTCGACCTCGGCCCTTCTCCCCTCGCGCTTCACCGAAGACCTTCCGGGCCGGGAACGCTGCCTCGTCGCTCATCCCCTGAACCCGCCTTACCTGATCCGGGCGGTCGAGCTCTGCCCCGCACCCTGGACGAGCCTGGAGACCCTGCTGCGCGCCGAGACCGTGATGCGCGGGCTCGGCCATTCGGTCATCCGGCTCGCCCGCGAGATCGAGGGCTTCGTCATGAACCGGCTGCAGGCGGCTTTGGTCGAAGAGGCCATGAAGCTCGTGGCGGCCGGGATCTGCACGGCCGAAGAGGTCGACATCGGGCTCCGTGACGGCCTCGCCTTGCGCTGGTGCTTCGCCGGGCCGTTCGAGGTGGGCGATCTCAACGCCCCGGGCGGCATCCGCGACTACGTCGTGCGTTACAAGAACGTCTTCGATTCGGTGCTCGCTTCGGCCCTGCCGCGGCCCGACTGGACCGGCCCCGTGCTCGACGAGATCGAGGCGAGCCGGCGGCTGCGGCTCCTGGCCGAGGAGATCGCGCATCGCCAGCGCTGGCGCGACCGCCGGCTCATGGCCCTCGTCCGCCACAAGAAGGAGGCGAGCGAGACGATCGGGGATTGAGCGGGCGCGGCTTGTCAGTCGAGAGCGGTGCGGCTAGCTGCAAGGGCAACGCCCGGCCCGTCGAGAGGGGCTCGGGGGATCGGCGTAGGCTCCGAACGATGACCGCGCTCACCCGTCGCGCCGCACTCGCCACGACCGCTTCCGCACTCGCCGCACCCTGGATCCTGCCACGCTCGGCGCTCGGCCAACAGAAGCCGGCCCGGATCCGGCTCGGCATCTCGACCTTCCTTTCGGGTCCGGCCTCGGTGTACGGTGTGCCCGGCCGCAACGCCGCCGATCTGTTGATCGACCAGCTCAACGCCAGGGGCGGGATCGCGGGGGTGCCGGTCGAGGCCCTGGTGATCGACGAGGCGCCGGGGGTGAATTTCCTCTTGGGCGAATGTCGCCGCCTCGCCCAGAACGAGAACGTCGACGTGATGCTCGCCTCGATCTCCTCGGGGAGTTGCCTCGCGGTCGCCCCGCTCGCCGAGGAGCTCAAGCTCCCGAACATCATGTGGGACTGCGGCACGCAGCGGATCTTCGAGGAGGGCAGCTGGCGCTGGTCGGTCAGGACCCAGGCCAACGCCGTGCCGGAGATCGTGGCGCCTCTGCTCTATCTCTTGAAGATCCGCCCCGAGGTGCAGACCGTGGCGGTGGTCAACCAGGATTATGCCTGGGGTCGCGATTCCTGGGCGATCTGGAAGACCGCCATGGAGGCGATCAAGCCCGGCATCAAGGTGGTGGCCGAGCTCTTCCCCAAGTTCGGGGCTACCGACTTCTCGACCGAGATCACCCGGCTCCAGGCCCTGCGCCCCGACGTCGTGTTCTCGACGAGCTGGGGTGGCGAGCTCGACACCTTCGTCCGCCAGGCGGCCGAACGGCGGCTCTTCGAGCGCTCGCTCTTCGTCCTGCCGCTCGCCGAATCGAGCCTCGAGCGGGTCGGCAAGACCTTACCCGAAGGCGTGATCGTGGGCGCCCGCGGCGACCACTGGTTCCTCCACCCGACCGCCAAGGACACCGAGCGGCTCAAGGGTTTCGTCAGCGAGTACCGGAAACGGTACGGCCTCTACCCGATCTACCCGACCTTCCACATGGCCCAGGCGCTGTTCGCCCTCGAGGCGGCCTACGGCAAGGCGATCGCCGCCAACGGCGGGGCCTGGCCGTCGCGCGAGCAGCTCGTGGACACACTCCGCGGCCTCGAGTTCGATCACCTCACCGGGCGGATGAAGATCCGCGCGGACGGCCAGGGCCTCGAGCCCATGCTGATCGGCCTCTCCAAGCACGTGCCCGAGTACCCGTTCCCGGTGCTCGACCGGATGGTGCTGTTCCCGCCCGAACTCGTCATGAACCCCATGGGAACCAAGGGGCTCGAGTGGGTGAAGACCTTGAGCATGGAGACCGTCGCCAAGGCCCCCGCCCCGATCCCCTACAAGGCCTGAGGGGCCGGGACTGGACGGGCCGCCCGGCCGGTCCGGTCCCGCCCCGCCCCGCGCATGGGCCTTCTCCTCCTCCTGGCCGCCCTCGACGGGCTCGCCTACGCCGCCCAGCTCTTCATGGTGGCCGTGGGCCTCACGCTCGTCTTCGGTGTGCTCAAGATCTTGAACGTCGCCCACGGCAGCCTGTTCGCGATCGGCGCTTATCTGGCCTCGACCCTCGTGGGGCTCGCGGGCGCGCCCGAGCTCTCGCTTCTGGCCCTCGCGCTCGCCGCGTTGGCGACCGGCGCGGTCATGGGTCCGTTGATCGAGCGCGGCCTCTTGGCACGGATCTACGAGAAGGAGCACGTCCTCCAGCTCCTCGTCACCTTCGCTCTGTTCATGATCTTGGAAGACGTGCAGAAGCTCGTCTGGGGCGTGCAGCCGCTCTTCGAAGACGCACCGGTGCGTCTTCTGGGCCAAGTCGAGGTGGGCGGCATCTTCTACACCGCCTACCAGCTCCTCCTCCTGCCGGGTGTGGCGGCCGTGGCGCTCGTGGCGCTGACCTGGTTCCTGCGCCGCACGCTGCTCGGCCGGACGATCGTCGCGGTCACCCACGACCGCGAGGCGGCGACCGCGATCGGCATCGACGTCCGCCGCGTCCATCTCGTGACCTTCACGATCGGCGCCGGGCTCGCCGCCCTGGGTGGCGCGCTCGCCGCACCCACGACGAGCCTCGTGCCGGGGATCGGCGTGCAGATGATCGTGCTCTCCTTCGCGGTCGTCGCCACCGCCGGTCTCGGCCAGATCGAGGGAGCCGCGGTCACCGCGCTGTTGATCGGCCTCGCCCGTTCCTTGGCCGTCTACTTCGCGCCCGAGCTCGAGGTCGTGATCCCCTATCTGTTGATGGTCGCGGTGCTCCTGGTCCGCCCGGCCGGGCTCTTCGGCCGCACCGTGCTGCAGCGGGTCTGATGCGCAGCACCCTCGCCGTCGCCACGGGCGTCGTCCTGCTCCTGCTCCTCGCCGTCTTCCAGCCCTGGCTGCGCTTCGTCTCGACGATCGCGCTGTCGACCGGGCTCGCCGTGCTCGGCATCATGCTGCTCCTGCGCGCGGGCCAAGTGAGCTTCGGCCACGCCCTCTACGTCGCGGCCGGCGCCTACACCGTGGCGTTCCTGCGACCGCACCTCGGCGAGGCGCTCCTTTTGCTCCTCGCAGGTGCAGCGGTCGCGACCGGGCTCGGCCTCCTGGTCGGCCTCTTCGTCACCCGCTACCGCGACATCTTCTTCGGCATGCTCAACCTCGCCTTCTCGATGGTCGCCTGGTCACTGCTCGAGAAGCTCTACAGCTTGACCCGCGGCACCGACGGGATCCGGGTCGTCCGCCCGAGCCTCCTCGGCCTCGGCCTCGACGGGCCCGCTTGGGACTGGGCGCTCTTCCTGTTGGCGCTGGTCGCGGCGCTGCTCGCGGGCGCCCTCGTCGCCCGCTATCTGGGCTCGCCCGCGGGCTCGGCCCTGGGTGCCATCAAGACCCGTGAGACGCGGCTCGAGTTCGCCGGGATCTCCGCCCGCCGCGTGCTCCTGCAGGCCTATCTCGTGTCCGCCGCGCTCGCCGGGGTGGGCGGGGCGATCACCGCCCTCGCCACCCTCCACGTGACCCCGCTCCTCGCCTACTGGACCCATTCGGGCGAGCTCGTCTTCGTGGCGATCCTGGGCGGCACCGGCCACGTGCTCGGCCCCTTCTTGGGCGCCGTGGTCTTCGAGCTCGTCCGCGTCCACGCCGCGGCCGCCTTCCCCGACGCTTGGCAGATGATCCTGGGCTTCGTCCTGCTCGTGATCATCCTCTCGGCCGCACGCGGCCTCGCGGGCCTGCTCGACGATCTCGCGCGGCGGCTCGGGGGGCGGGGGTGAGCGCCCCCCTGCTCGCGGCCCGCGGCCTTTCCCTCGCCTTCGGCGGGGTCCGCGCGGCCGACGGCGTCGACCTCGAGGTGGCCGAAGGCGAGATCTTGGCGATCATCGGCCCGAACGGTGCCGGCAAGACCACCTTCATCAACATGGTGACGGGCTATCTGCGGCCGCAGGCCGGCTCGATCCGCTTCACGGGCCGGGAGATCGCCGGGCTGCCGCCGCGCCGGATCGTCCGGCTCGGGATCGCCCGGAGCTTCCAGATCCCGCAGCTCTTCACCGAGCACACAGTGCTCGAGAACGTGGCCCTTCATCTGGCCGCCCGCTCCGGCTTCTGGGCCGCCTTCTCCCCGCTCCTTTCGGCCGAGCGGCGGGCGGAGGCCATGGCGCTCCTGGCCGGCCTCGAGCTCGCCCCCGTGGCCCACGCCCGAGCCGACCAGCTCGACGAGGGGGCGAGGAAGCTCGTCGACATCGCCATGGCCCTGGCGCTCCGCCCGCGTCTCCTGCTCATGGACGAGCCCACTTCGGGCGTGGCGGCGGCCGAGAAGCACGCGATCATGGACCGGCTCGTGGCGGCACTCCGCCGCGAGGGCGTCACCGCCGTCTTCGTCGAGCACGACATGGAGGTGGTCGCCCGCCACGCCGATCGCGTCGCGGTCTGGAGCCAGGGCCGGATCCTGGCCGAAGGGCCGCCCGCCGCGGTGCTCGCGGATCCGACCGTCCGCCGCGAGGTGATCGGCGTCGAGGGGGCGCCGTGCTGAGCCTCGCGCGGGTCGAGGTGGCGATCCAGGGGGCGCGGATCCTGCGTGGCGTCGAGCTCGTCGTGCCCGAAGGTGGCCGCGTGGCCCTGGTCGGCCGCAACGGCGCGGGCAAGACCACGACGCTCAGGGCGATCATGGGCCTCGTTCCGCTCTCCGGGGGGACGATCCGCTTCGACGGCCAGGACCTCGCGCGCGTCTCGCCCCATCGGCGGACCGCCCTCGGGATCGGCTACGCGCCCGAGGACCGCCGTCTCTTCCCGAGCTTCACGGTCGAGGAGAACGTGCGGCTGCCGGCCGAGGTCCTGGGGCTGCCTCGGGGCGAGGTTCGCGCCCGCCTCGAGCGGGTGTGGGAGCTGCTCCCCGAGCTCCTCGAGCTGCGCGATCGCCGGGCCGGGGCGCTCTCCGGCGGCCAGGGCAAGATGGCGGCGCTCGCCCGCGCGCTCGTGACCGGCACCCGGCTCCTGCTGCTCGACGAGCCGTTCCAGGGCCTCGCCCCCGCACTCGCCCGCCGCTACGGCGAGATCCTGGCCCGGCTCGTGGCGCGCGAGCGCTCGATGGCGCTGCTCGTGAGCGAGAGCAACCCCGAGCTCCTGCGCCCCTTCGTCGACCGGGTCGCGACCATCGAGCGCGGCGAGATCACGAGCGAGGCCGGCGCTCCCGCCTCGACCGGCTAGACCACCTCGACCCGGATCGCCCCGACCCCTTCGATCGCCGCCTCCATCACCTGCCCGCGCTCGACCGGACCCACACCGGCGGGCGTGCCGGTGAGGATCACGTCGCCCGGGGCGAGCGTGAAATATTGCGAGAGCGTGGCGACGATCTCCGGCACCTTCCAGATCATCTGCGCGAGATCACCCGATTGGCGGAGTGCGCCGTCGACCGCGAGGGTGATCGCTCCCCGGCTCGGGTGGCCGATCGCGGCGGCCGGCACGAGTTCGCCCACCGGAGCGGAACGAGCGAACGCTTTGGCGACCTCCCAGGGCCGCTGCAGCTTCTTGGCCTCGTCCTGGAGGTCGCGGCGGGTCATGTCGATCGCGACCGCATAGCCCCACACGCAGGCGAGCGCCTGGTCGGCCGGAATCTCCTCGCCGCCGCGGGCGAGGGCCACGAGGAGCTCGACCTCGTGGTGGACGTTCGCGGAGCGGCGCGGATAGGGGAAGCGGCCCGAGGGGTCGAGATCGTCCGGGTTCTTCTGGAAGAAGAAGGGCGGCTCGCGGTTCGGGTCGCCGCCCATCTCGACGGCGTGCGCCGCGTAGTTGCGGCCGATGCAGTAGACCCGGCGGACCGGGAAGAGACCGCCGCCGCGGACCGGGATCGCGGCTGTGGGCGGCGGATCGATCACGTAGCGCATTGCGGTTCCCTCTGTCGCGTCCGACGGGTCAATGGCGCGCCGCGGCGAAGTAGTCGACCCGGCGCTCGAGCCAGGCCAGCCCTTCCGCCACCAGCACGGCGAAAGCGAAAAGCACGAAGAGGAGCGCCCAGAAATGCTCCATCAGGAAGTTCGAGGAGTAGATCTCGAAGAGCTGGCCGAAGCCCACCACGGAGACGAGGAGCTGGCCGATCACCACCCCCTTCACGCCGCGGATGACGCCCATGCGGATGCCGGTCAGGATTTCGGGCAAAGCGGCGGGAAGGTAGACCTTGAAGAAGCTCTGCAGCGGCCCGGCCCCGTAGCAGCGCGCCATCTCGAGGAGCGAGGGTGGTATGCCGCGGACACCCGCACGAGCATCCAGCACGATGATCCAGACCGCGAACAGGAAGACGGTCGTCACGATGGTCGTCTGGCCGATGCCGAAAAGTAGCATGAGCACCGGCACGAGGGCGGAAAGCGGTGCGCTGACGAAGAGGTTGACCCAGGGCAGGAGGAGCTCGTCGGCGATCCGCGAGCGGCCCATGAGCACGCCCACCGGCACGCCCACGAGGATCGCGATCGCATTGCCCAGCAAGAAGGCCTGGCCGGTGATGGCGAGCGCTTCGGCGAACGAGGGCGTCGGCACGATCTCGACCAGGCGCGCCGCGATCGCCGTGATCGGCGGCAGGAGGATGGTGACCTCGGCGCGGCCCACGAGCTCCCAGAGCACGAGCCAGACGAGGAGCGAGCTCGAAGCCGGCAGCCGGAACCCCGCGAGTTGCACGCGCGCTACTCCACGTAGCCCTTGAGGCCTCGCCAGATGGTCTCGACCGTGTCGAGATAGACCGGATCCCTGCGGATCCGCTCGGGATCGCCGTCGCGGCGGATCTTGGGCTCGACGATCCCGGCCACCCGGCCCGGCCGCGGCGAGAGGAGCACGATCCGGTCGGAAAGATAGACCGCCTCCTCGATGCTGTGGGTCACGAACAGGAAGGTCTTCTTCTCGCGGGCCACGAGCCCCAGGAGGTCCTCCTGGAACTTGCGCCGGGTCTGCTCGTCGACCGCCGAGAAAGGCTCGTCCATGAGCAGGACCTGCGCGTCCACGGCGAGGGCGCGCGCGAGCCCGACCCGCTGCCGCATCCCGCCCGAGAGCTGGTGGGGGTAGCTCCGCTCGAATCCGGTGAGGCCCACTTCGCCGATCCAATACCGTGCCCGCTCTTCCCGTTCGGCCCTGGGCACACCCCGAAGCTCCAGGCCGAAGGCGACGTTCTTGAGCACCGTCGCCCAAGGGAGGAGCGCGAAGTCCTGGAAGACGAAGGCGCGCTCGGGCCCGGGGCCGGTCACGGTCCGACCCTTGACCCGGACCTCCCCGGCCGTCGGCGGGATCAGCCCGGCGATGATCTTGAGGAGGGTGGTCTTGCCGCAGCCCGAGGGGCCCAGCAGCGAGGTGAGCCGGCCCTCCTCGAAGACGAGGTCGATCTCGTGGAGCGCGCGGACGTCGGCGCCGTAGATCTTGGTGACGCCCCGCACCTCGACGATCGGCGCGCCGGGCACGGCGGTCGGGCGGCTCGCGGCAACCACCGCCGGGGCGCTCATCGGGACGCCCGCTCCGGACGGAACAGCCGAACCTCGATCCGCTCGAGGGATCCGACGGTGAGCGCGGAAGCCAGGACGATGGCGGCGATCGCGGCGTACATGCGCGGATAGTCGGCAACCGATTGGTGGAAGGTCACGAGATCACCGATCCCGGTCGGCGTGATGAGGAGTTCGGCCAGGATGGCGCCGACGAAGCCCGCCGCCACGCCGAGCCGAAGGCCCGCGAAGATGACCGGGCTCGCCGCCGGCAGGACGATGCGCAGGACGATCGCCGGCCGCGTCGCGAGGAACACCTGGCCCATCTCGACGAGCGACTGCGGCGTGTGGCGGATCGCCCGGTAGGCGTTCAGTACGATGACCGGCAGGGCCATGATGCAGACCACGAGGATCTTCGAGGTGAGCCCGATCCCGTAGGCGAAGGTCAAGAGCGGCACGAGGGCGGCGAGCGGTGCCGCCTGGAGGATCACGAGCACCGGCACGCCGAGCCACTCGGCGGGCCGCCAGAGCCCCATGGCGACGCCGAGCCCCACGCCCAGGAAGGTCGAGATCACGAGCCCGAGCACGAGGGGCTCGAGGGTCACGAGGAAGGCGGCCGGGAGCGAGCCGTCGGCGACCATCGCGGCCGCGGCGAGCGCGGTCTCGCCGAAAGCGGGCAGCGCCGGGTTGACCCCGACCCGCCCGGCAACCTCCCAGAGCCCCACCACGGCCGCGACCGAGAGGAGGCGCAGGGGCGCGCCGTCGAGCGTCCGGCTGCCGCCGTCCCGCTCGACCGGTACCAGCGCCGGTCGCTCGAGGGCACCGTCGCCCACCCCTCCCTCCGCCCGACCTGGCTCAGGCGCCGAGCTTCTTGCGCGCCTCCTGGAGCGGCCCGAGCTCCCAATAGTCCTCGACCGCGAGGCTGCTCGCCGGGCCTTGGAGCTGGCCGGCTTCGCTGTAGAACTCGAAGTCGGCCCGGGCCGCCTCGGCGCCCCCGCCGTCTGCCGCGAACATGCCGGCCGCGACGCCCTCCCGATAGAACTTCGGCACCTCGGCGAGCAGTTCGGCGGGCCGGTCGGCGAGCAGGCCGCGGCGCGCCCGCTCCGCCGCGATCCACTCCGGCTGGGCGACCATCTGCCGCCAGGTGGCGAGGAACTCTTCGACGATGATCGCGACCGTCTCGCGATTGGCCCGGATCCAATCCTGGCGGCCGAACAGGGTCTCGTCGGAGGCCGGCCGATCGACACCCGGGAGCACGTGGAACCGGTCGCCGGCCTTCTCCAGGAGGAGGTTCTTGTTGGCGAGGTCGACGATCGTCGCCCTGATCTGGCCGTTGAGCATCGCCACCACGCGGTTCTCCGACCCCGGGACGTAAGAGCGCTGGCCGAAGCTGATCCCCTCCCGCCTGGCGATGATGTTGCCGATCGCCTCGGTTCCGCTACCGCGCGCGTGGAAGGCGAAGGGCTGGCCGTCCAGGTCCTTCCAACTCTTGTAGGCCTTGTCGACCACCGGGAAGAAGACCAGCCGGTTGACCTGGAAGAGGATCTTGAGCGGTACTTTGGTCCTTTGGATGACCGCGTACGGTGTCCCCACGCCGAGATCGGCCTGGCCGCCGATCACCGCCTGGATCGCCAGATCCTCCTTCGAGAACGACGTCATCTCGTAGGCGACCCCACGCTCCCGGGCCCGCTCCATGGCGATCAGGACGCAGAGCGTCTCGGTCGAGAGCACGTCGCCGAGCGCCACCCGGACCTTGCTCGCCGCCGCGGCGCGACGGCCGGCGACGAGCGGGAGCGAGGCGGCGGTGGCGAGCAGGAAGTCACGCCGGGTGGAAGCTGCGCCCATCATCTGCCTCCCTGGCCGGGGCGCGCCGCGCCGGCGGACCGTCCGGCCTTCGAACCGTTCGTCTGGACCATTGGCCCATTGGTCCACTGAGTCAACCCACCAAGTCTCGGATCTTGCGGCGTTCCCCGGCCTCCAGTTAGGCTCGGGACGAGGAGACCGCGGATGGACCGGTCCATGCCCAACGGCGAAACCCAGAGCGCCCTCACCCAGCTCCGCGCCTGGCTCGCCAACCGCGGGCCGCGCGCCGATCCGCGGCTGCCGCCCGAGCGCGAGCTCGCCGCCACCCTCGGCGTGAGCCGCGGCACGCTGCGCAAGGCGCTCGACGAGCTCGAGGCCGAGGGCCTCATCTGGCGCCAGGTCGGGCGCGGCACCTTCGTGGGCGACCGGCCGGTCGAGCCGCGCCTCGACCTCTCGGACGTCATGCGGCGGGCCAACCCGGCCGGGGTCATGGAGGCCCGCCTCTTGCTCGAGCCCGAGCTCGCCCGGCTCGCCGCCCTGCACGTCACGGCCGCCGACCTCGAGGAGCTCGTCCTGTGCCTGCGCGAGAGCCGCGCCGCACCGGATTGGCGGAGCTACGAATATTGGGACAACCGCCTGCACCGGGTGATCGCCCAGGCGACCGGCAACGGCGTGCTCCTCGCCCTGCTCGACAGCCTCAACACGATCCGCCGGGCGATCACCTGGGGCCGCTTGCGGCGTGGGCCGCAGCGACCCGCCGCCGATCACCACAGCTTCGCCGAGCACGAGGCGATCGTGGGTGCCATCGCCGACCGCGACCCGGAAGCCGCCGCGGCGGCCATGCGCCGGCACTTGTTGAGTGTGCGCCGCAACCTGCTCGACCGGCAGGCCGGGCTGGTCGAGGCGCCGGCCCGGCCGCTGCATCCCCTGCCCTCGGCCGAGCCCTTGGCCGGCGGCTGAGGACGATGGCGATCCCGCCGGTTGACGGGGGCCGCTCGGCGGTGTTCGAAGATGGCCGGGGCGAGCCGGGGAGGTCCCGTTGAGCCGCAACGAGGGCTGGTCGATCCCGCCGATCATCCGACCCCGGCCCGAGGCCTGGGCGTTCGACCTCGACCGCGCACTCCAAGCGGTGCTGGAGCTGCGCGCCGAGATCCCTGCCGACGCCTTCACCGCCAACATCCTCGGGACCGAGCGCGAGGGCAGTGCGGTGCTCCTCGAGGGCGGCCGCCACGCGCTCACGATCGGCTACTTGATCACCGAGGCCGAGCGGGTCTGGCTCACTTCGGCCGAGGGCCGGGTGGTCGAGGCGCACCCTCTGGGCTACGACTTCGTCACGGGCTTCGGCCTGCTCCTCCTGCTCGGCCGGCTCCCGGTTCCGGGGCTGCCCCTCGGCAGCGCCGAGCCCTTGCGACCCGGTGATCCCGTCATCGTCGCCGCCTGCGGCGGTCGGGACGCCGCGGTCCAGGCCCGGCTGATCGGCAAGCGCGAGTTCGCGGGCTATTGGGAGTACGTCCTCGACGAGGCGCTGTTCACGGCACCCGCCCACCCGCATTGGGGCGGCACCGCCTGCATCGGCCCGGACGGCAGGCTCGCGGGCATCGGCTCGCTCTTGATCGAGGCCGAGGCGGGCCCCAAGGAGACCGCGGCTGCCAACATGGTCGTGCCGATCGATCTGTTCGTGCCGATCCGCGACGAGCTCGCCCGCACGGGCCGGGTCGACCGGCCGCCGCGGCCCTGGCTCGGCCTCTACGTGGTCGAGGCCGGCGATCGGCTCGTCGTGACCGGGGTGGCGCCGGGCGGCCCGGCCGATCGGGCGGGCATCGAGCGCGGGGATCTCGTGGTCGCGGTGGCCGGCCGGGCGGTCGTCGACCTCGCCGACCTCTGGCGCCAGGTCTGGGCGCTCGGCGAGGCGGGCGTGCCGGTCCCGCTCGTCACCGTGCGCGACGGCCGGCGGATCGACCGGACCCTGCGTTCGATCGACCGGGCGAGCCTGCTGCGCCGGCCACGCCTGCACTGAGCCGCTCGGCCGCTCAAGACGCCAGGCGGAGCCCGAGCCGGTCCTGCACCGCCTTGACCGCGACGGCGAGCGCGATCACCGGCCGGCGCAGGGCGTGGAGGGGCATCGGTCGCAGCCGTGTCACCGGGAAGTCGAGCTCGGCGTCGGGCACGCCCGAAGCCTTGTCGGCCAGGACCCGGCCCATCGCCGTGGCCATGGCCACCCCGCGGCCGTTGTACCCGCCCGCCGCCACGAGCCCCGGCTCGGGCTCGACCAGGAACGGCAGATGGTCCTCGGTGAGCGCCACGAACCCGCCCCAGGCCCGCTCCCAACGGAGATCGTCGGGGAGCTGGGGGAACATCCGGTGCGCGAGCCGCCGCAGCCGCGCCTGGGCCGTCCGGATCCCCCGCTCGCCGTAGGCGCCACGGCCGCCGATCACCAATCGGCCGGCCGCATCGAGGCGGAAATAGACGAGGAGCCGGCGGGTGTCGGAGGCCGCCTCGCCGCCCGGCAGGATCGAGCGGCGGACATTGTCGGACAAGGGTGCGCTCGCGACCTGGACCGAGGTCACCGGGACGAGCGCCTGCGCGAGCCCGCCCACGAGCCCGTCCGTGTAGCCGTTGGTGCACACGAGCACCGTCCGGGCGCGGACCGCACCGTGGGGCGTGAGGAGGCGCCAGCCCGGGCCCACCCGCTCGAGCCGCCGTGCCGCCGTCCGCCCGTGGATCCGCGCGCCGGCCCGGATCGCCGCGGCGGCGAGCCCGCGGGCGTAGGCGAGCGGCTGCAGGCTGCCGCCCCGCCGGTCCAAGAGCCCGCCCTCGTAGAGCCCGGTGCCGAGGGCGATGCTCACCGCGCCGCGGTCGAGCCACGCGACCGGCGCGCCGCGCCGCTCCCACTGCCGTACCCGCGCCTGCTGCAACCGCACGCCGGCCTCGTCCGGTGCCGGCTGGATCCAACCCGCGCGGACCGCGTCGCAGGCGATTCCGTGCCGGGCGACGAGATCGAACACGAGATCGGGTGCGGCGGCCGAGAGACGCACGGCGCGCCGGCCGAAGGTCGGGCCCATGATCCGCTCGACCTCGTCCGGATCCTCCTTGAGGCCCGGGATGACCTGCCCGCCGTTGCGCCCCGAGGCCCCCCAGCCCGGCTCCCGCGCTTCGACCAGCACGACCGAGACCTTGCGCTCGGCCAGGTGCAGGGCGGCCGAGAGCCCGGTGTAGCCGCCGCCGACGATCACGACCTCGGCCTCCACCTCGCCCAGGAGCGGCGGGCAGGCGGGGCCGGCCGGTGCGGTCGCGGTCCACAAACTGTCGGCGAGCGGTGGCCTCTCGTCTTCGATCATGCGGCGCCCGAGCGTCTGCCATCCCCGCGCCTCGGCTTGCGGGGCCGATGCCCGCACCCTATCGAGGTGCGGGGGGCTGACAAGACGCGAGAGGGGAGGTCCCGCTCCATGCGCACGACGATCCTGGCCGGTGCCGCGACGCTCGCCCTGGTCCTGGCCGGCGGACCGGCCGACGCCCAGCAGAAGCTCGCCTTCACCTCCTTCGGCGGTTCCTACCAGGAAGCGCAGCGCAAGGCGTTGCTCGAGCCCGTGGCCAAGGAGCTCGGCATCACCTGGGCCGAGGACACCTTGACCGGGATCGCCGAGGTCCGTGCCCAGGTCCGCGCCGGGGCGGTGAGCTGGGACATCGTCGATCTCGGACTCGCCGACTGCGCCGCCGCCCAGAGCGAGGGCCTGCTCGAGCCGCTCGACTATTCGCTGATCTCGACCGAAGGCTTCGACAAGATGGCCTTCGACACGCACTGGATCGGCATCATCTACTATTCGACGGTGCTCGGGTACTCCACGGAGAAGTACAAGGACAAGCCGCCGCGCGGCTGGAAGGACTTCTGGGACGTCAAAGGCTTCCCGGGTGCCCGCGCGCTGCGCGACTACCCGACCCCGAACCTCGAGATCGCGCTCCTGGTGGACGGTGTGCCAAAGGACCAGGTCTACCAGCTGCTGTCGACCGAGGAGGGAGTGGCCCGCGCCTTCAAGAAGCTCGATACGATCAAGCCGCACATCACGGTCTGGTGGAAGTCGGGGGCGCAATCCGCCCAGCTCGCCAAGGACGGCGAGGTCGACATGCTGTCGATCTGGAACGGCCGGCTCGACACGGTGATCAAGGACGGCGCCAAGTTCGCCTACACCTACGACGACGGCATCCTGTCGCTCGATTGCCTGGCGATCATCAAGGGCAGCAAGAACAAGGATCTGGCGATGAAGGCGCTCGCCCGGATGGTCGCCCCCGACCTGCAGGCCAACATGCCGCTCTACATCAATTACGGGCCGACCACGAGCAAGGCCTTCGAGACCGGCAAGATCACCCCGGAGATGGCGAGGATCAGCCCCTCGAGCCCGGAGAACGCGGCCAAGCAGTTCGTGATCGACGCCCGCTTCTGGGCCGCCAACCGGCAGAAGATGCAGGAGCGCTGGGACAGCTGGAAGACCCGCTGAGCGCCCCTTCGCTTCCGGCATGGATCGTCGCGCGCCGGTCGGGATCCGCTTCGAGGCGGTCTCCAAGCACTATGGCGGGGTGCGGGCCCTCGACCGCGTCTCGCTCGAGGTCGAGCCGGGCGAGTTCTTGACGCTGCTCGGCCCCTCGGGCTCGGGCAAGACCACGCTGCTCATGGTCCTCGCGGGCTTCAGCCGGCCCACGAGCGGGCGGGTGCTCGTAGGAGGCGAGGACGTCACCCGCACCCCGCCGCACCGCCGCGACTTCGGCGTGGTGTTCCAGAGCTACGCCCTCTTCCCGCACATGACGGTCGCCCAGAACGTCGGCTACCCCTTGCGCATGCGCAATCGGCCGCGCGCCGAGATCGCCCGGAAGGTGGCCGATGCGCTCGCCCTCGTCCGGCTCGAGGGGCTCGGCGACCGCCGCCCCGACCAGCTTTCGGGCGGCCAGAAGCAGCGCGTCGCCCTCGCCCGGGCGATCGTCTTCGAGCCGCGCGTGCTGCTCATGGACGAGCCGCTCTCGGCCCTCGACAAGAAACTCCGCGAAGCGATGCAGATCGAGATCCGCCGGCTGCACGAACGGCTCGGCATCACGACGATCTACGTCACCCACGACCAGCGCGAGGCCTTGACCCTTTCCGACCGGGTCGCGGTGATCGACGGCGGACGGATCCGCCAGCTCGACCCGCCGCGCCTGCTCTACGAGGAGCCGCGCTCGCGCTTCGTGGCCGAGTTCGTGGGCGAATCGACGATCCTGCCGGTCGAACGGCGCGACGGTGCCCTCTTCTGCGCCGGGCGGCCGCTGCGCACGGCCCGACCGCTGCCGCCGGGCGACGCGCTCCACCTCGTGCTGCGCCCCGAGCGGCTCCGGCTCGAGCCCGACCCGCCCGCCGATCCGAGCAACACGCTCGCGGGCGCGCTCGAGGATCTCGTGTTCCAGGGCGAGAGCCTGTTGGCCGAGGTCCGCCTCGACACGGGCGCGCTCTTGGCGGTGCGGCTTCCGGCCGGCGGCGCCGATCCGCCGGGCGCCCTCTCCCGTGGCGGCCGGGTCTGGGTGCGCTTTTCCCCCGAGGACGCCGTGCTCGTGGCCGAAGAGCCGTGAACCGGCTCGCCATCGTGAGCGAGGAAAGCGGGGCCGAAGCGCTCGCCCGCGACGCCCGACGCGAGCGGCGGCGCGCCCTCGCCCTCGCCCTTCCCGCCCTCCTCCTGGTCGGCCTCGTCGCGCTCTTGCCCACGGGGTGGCTCTTCTGGCTCTCCGTGATCGAGGGCGAGAAGCTTTCGGCCGCACATTATCTCCGCCTGGTCGAGGAGGAGTCCTACCGCCGGATCTTCTGGACGACCTTCGAGATCGCCGCGGTCGTGACGGTCCTCGCGGCTCTCTTGGGCTACCCCCTCGCCTATTGGCTCTCCCGCCTGCCCGAACGCTGGGCCAATTTCGGCCTCGTCCTGGTCCTCGTGCCGTTCTGGACCTCGCTCCTCGTCCGCACCTACGCTTGGCTCGTGCTCCTGCAGCGCCGCGGGCTCGTCAACCAAGGGCTCCAGGGCCTCGGCCTGATCGACGAGCCCCTGCGGCTCGTCCACAACTGGACCGGGACGGTGATCGGGATGCTCCACATCCTCCTCCCCTTCCTGGTCCTCCCGGTCTATGCGAGCTTGCGCGCCATCGACCCCGCTTGTCTGGCCGCCGCCGCGAGCCTCGGCGCCTCGCCCGTGCGCGCCTTCTGGACGGTCTTCTTCCCGCTCTCGCTGCCCGGGCTCCTCGCGGGCTGCCTCTTGGTCTTCGTCCTGGCGCTCGGCTTCTACGTGACCCCGGCGATCCTCGGCGGCGGCCGGGTGCTCATGGTCGCCATGAAAGTCCAGGAGAATGCCGGCCTCTATCTCGATTGGGGCGCGGCTTCGGCGCTCGCCGTGCTCCTGCTGCTCGCCACCCTCGCCCTGTTCGCGCTCCTGGCCCGGCTCGTGCCGCTCGAGCGCCTCCTCCTCGGCCGGTCGTGAGCGGCGAGAGCTGGATCGCCCCCTGGCGACGGGCCTGGCTCGCGGCCCTCGGGCTCCTCGTCTTGGCCTTCCTCGTGCTGCCGGTCTTCATCGTCCTGCCGATGAGCTTTTCCGACAGCCAATATCTCGAGTTCCCGCCGCGGGCCTGGTCCTTGCGCTGGTACCGGGCCTATCTCGGCTCCGACGAGTGGATGAGTGCGACCCGGGTCTCGCTCGCGGCTGCCTTCCTCACCACGCTCTTGGCCACCCCGCTCGGGCTCGCCGCGGCCTACGGGCTGCACCGCGCCGGCGGCCGGGCCGCCCGGCTCGCTCGCGCGGCACTCGTGGCCCCGCTCGTGGTCCCGGTCATCATCCTCGCGATCGGCGTCTTCTATCTCTACGTGCGGCTCGGCCTCGTGAACACCATGGCGGGCCTCGTCCTCGCGCACACCGCCTTGGCCCTGCCCTTCGTCGTCGTCCTGGTCGATGCCGGGCTGCGGCGCATCGACCTCGACCAGGAGCGGGTCGCCCGCTCGCTCGGTGCGTCACCCTTGCGAGCCTTCGCCACCGTCGTCCTGCCGCAGCTCGAACGCTCGCTCCTGGCGGCCGCGCTCCTCGCCTTCGTCACCTCGCTCGACGAGGTCGTCGTGGCGCTCTTCGTCTCGGGCGGCGAGATGTCGACCTTGACCCGCCGCATGTTCACGGGATTGCGGGACCAGGTCGATCCCACGATCGCCGCCATCTCCTCGCTCTTGATCCTCCTTTCGGTCGGTCTTTTGGGCGGGGCCCAGCTCCTCCTGCGCCGTCGCTGAACCTTCCGGCATCCGCCCGGCGCCGAGCGGCCATGCCCGGACGCGCGAGCTCGAGACTTGCCGAGGCGCGGCGGGGGCGGTACGATGGAAACGTTTCCATCGGGAGGTCGGGTCGATGATCGACGATACCCAGGTCGAGCGGTACCGCCGGGACGGGTTCCTCGTGGTCGAGAACGTGTTGAGCGCAGCCGAGGTGGCCGAACTGCGCGCGGTCACCGACGAGCTCGTCGAGAAGGCCCGCGCGGTCCGCACGCACGACGAGGTCTACGACCTCGAGGACGGCCACACGCCGGAAGAGCCGCGGGTGCGGCGGATCAAGACCCCGCACAAGGTCCATCCCGTGTTCGACCGGGTCATGCGCCACCCGAACATCCTCGCGATCCTGCAAAAGCTCGTGGCCCCGGCCATCCGCTTCGACACCTCCAAGCTCAACATGAAGGCCGCGGGCTACGGCGCGGCCGTGGAATGGCACCAGGACTGGGCCTTCTACCCGCACACCAACGACGATCTCGCTGCCGTCGGTGTGTTCATGGACGACGTCGCCCTCGAGAACGGGCCACTCTTGTGCATTCCGGGCACGCACAAGGGCCCGATCTTCGAGCACCACGACGACGAGGGCTATTTCTGCGGCGCCATGGACCCCGAACGCCGCGAAGTCGATTACGAAGCCGCCGCGCCGTGCCTCGGCCCCGCCGGCTCGATCTCGATCCACCACGCCCGAACCGTGCACGGCTCGGCCGTCAACACCTCGAGCCGGCCGCGCCGGCTGCTGCTCTACCAGTACCGGGCGGCCGATGCCTGGCCGCTCGTGCCGGCGCTCATGCCCAAGAGCATGGAGGAGTGGAACGCGCTCCTCTTGTGCGGCACGACCGACCCCGTGGCGCCGCGCCTCGAGCCCGTGCCGGTCCGCCTGCCCTTGCCGCCGGCGCGCCATCAAGGCTCGATCTACGAGAACCAGCGCACCTTGAAGCACTCCTATTTCGGGACAGCGCAAGCCCCGAAGAAGGTGCCGGTGCACGCCTGAGCACGAGGCGGCGGCCGGTTGCCGGTCGCCGCCTCCACTCCCCTCCGCCCATCGGCCCCCCGCGCCTCACCCCCCGAGCGAGGGGAGCCAGAGGGCGATCCCGGGGAACAACAGCACGACCGTGAGCCCCACCACCTGCAGGCCGATGAAGGGCCAGACCGAGCCGAAGATCTCCTGCAGGGTGACGTCCGGTGGTGCCACCCCCTTGAGATAGAAGGCCGCCGGGCCGAACGGCGGGGTGAGGTAGCTCACCTGCATGTTCATGCAGAACAAGACATCGAACCACACCGGATCGTAGCCGAGGGATTTGATGACCGGCACGAAGATCGGCATCGTCAAGAGACAAATGCCGATCCAGTCGATGATGCAGCCGAGAACGAGCAGGATCGCCATCATCACAAGGACGATGCCCAAGGGCGGCAGCGGCAGGCCGGCGAGCAGCCCGCGGAGATAGCCGGTCCCGCCCATGATGTTGTAGATGCCGATGAAGGCATTCGCGCCGAGCGTGAGCCAGATGATCACGCCGACCGTGGTCATGGTCTGGATGAGGGCGCCTTTGAGCATCTCGAGGTTGAGCTCGCGGCGGATCGCCGCCGAGAGGAGCGCACCGACGCAGCCCACGCCTGCCGATTCGGTGACCGAGGCGATGCCGCCGTAGATCGAGCCCAAGACCCAGACGATGATCAGGATCGGCAGGATCAGGCCCTTGAGGAGGCGGAGCTTCTCGGCCAGCGGCACGGCGAGCTCCTCGGGCGGGGCCGGGGGTCCGAGCGCCGGGTTCAGCCAGCAGCGGAGCATCACGTAGCCCACGTAGAGCGAGCCCAACAGCAGACCGGGGAGCACGGCGGCCAAGAACAGATCGCCGATCGAGACCCCGGCGGTGAGGCCGTAGACGAGGAGCACCACCGAAGGCGGGATCATCGTGCCGAGCGAGCCGCCGGCGCAGATCACCCCGATCGCGAGCCGGCGGTCGTAGCCGAGGCGGAGCATCTGGGGGAGCGCGATCAGGCCCAAGAGCACGACTTCGCCGCCGATGATCCCGGTCATCGCCGCCATGACGATCGCCACGAGCGTGGTCTGCACCGCGACCCCGCCGGGCAGGCGGCCGGCCAGGAGGCGCATGGCGTCGTAGAGGTCCTTGGCCACCCCGGATCGCTCGAGGATGCAGGCCATCAAGACGAACAGGGGCACGGCGACGAAGACATATTCGGAGACGAAGCCGTAGACCCGGCTCGCCACGAGCGGCAGGCCCATGGGCCCGAGCCAGGCGAGCGTGCAGACGACGGCGATCGTCATCATGATCCAGGCGAGCGGCACGCCCGCCAGCATCAAGAGCAGCATCGCCCCCACGACGAGGAGCGTGATCGTCTCGATCGGCAAGGACGGGTTCCCTCGGGCTCGGGCGGACGGTCGGGCTCAGGCCTCGCGGCCGCGCAGCTGGCGGTGGAGGCGGACCAGGAGCTGGAGGAGGACGAGCAGGGCGGCGATGGCGATCATGGGCTTGATGATCGCCGGCGCCGGCGAGTTCCACGCACTGCCGGTCCGCTCGACGATCGTGGCGGCGCGCAGGGCCGGGCCCGAGGCCGACCAGAGCAGGCCGGCGCTCGCGAGGATGCCCACGAGCGTGGCGAAGATCCGCAAGCCGCGGCGGACCGGGGCCGGGGCGAGGTCGAGCAGGCTCGTGATCGCGATGTGCACGTCCTTCTGCGTGACGTAGCCGCCGGCCAGAAGGTAACAAATGCCACACAACAGGATGGTCAGCTCGAACGCCCAATCGGTCGGGGCGTTGAGGACGTAGCGCATGACGACTTCGTAGGCCGTGGCGGCCACCGCGACCAAGTAGAGCCAGCACAGATTCTCGCCGAGCCAGCGATTGACGCGGTCGATCAAGGCACGCCTCTCCCCACCTGGCGGCCGGGCCCCGCGCGGAGGCCCGGCCGGCCGTCACCGCCCCTCGAGGCCTTCTTCAGTCGAGCAAGCCCATCTTCTTCATGAACGCGATGTTCGATTCGTAGGCCTTCATGGCGAGCGGATCGCCCTTGGCGAAGTCTTCCCAGGCGCCACGGGCGATCTTGCGCAGGGCGTCGCGGTCCTTCTGGCTCCAATTGACGATTTCCATGCCGCTCGCCTTGTCCGCCATGTCCTGGGCCACGAGCTCGCGGTCGGAGATGTCGTTGCGCATCCGCAGATCGTGGATCATCGCTCGGTACCAGACGTCGAGCGCGGTCTGCAACGACTTCGGCAGCTTCTCGTAAGCAGCCTTGTTCACCGTGAACTGGAGAACCGGCATGGAATGGATGCCGGGATAGATCGGGTATTTGGCGATCTTGTGCAGACCGAAGCTCTTGTCCATCGTGTAGGTCGAGAAATCCGCGATGTCGACCACGCCCTTCTCGAGTGCGGTGTAGACCTCGGAGGCCGGCAAGGCCACCGTCGATGCTCCGGCGCGCTTGAAGACCTCGGCGGTGAGTCCCTCGGGCGAGCGCATCTTCTTGCCCTTGAGGTCGTCGATCGTCCGGATCGGCACCTTCGCGGTGAAGGATTCGCGGGCGACCGGCGCGCAGCCGATCACTTTGACCCCGCCGCCCGAATATTTGTCGAACAGCTCCTGCAGGAGCTCGCGGCCGCCGCCGTGGTAGCAATAGGCCATGAGCTGGTCGGGATGGTCGTAGCCCGCCACGAGATCGCCCAGGATGGCGAACGCCTTGTTCCGGCCGGAGAAATAGACGGTGGCGGTGAAGTCGCCCTGGAGCACGCCCTGCGCGATCGCGTCCATCGTCTCGTTGTAGGGCACCACCGAGTTGGCCGGCGTGAGCTCGATCTTGAGCTTGCCCTCGGTCATCTCGGCGAGGACGGGCAGCCAGTGCTTTTCGATCGTCTGGTAGAAGAACTCGCCCGCCTGCATCGAGGTCTGGACCTTCCAGGTCTGTTGCGCCTGGGCGGTGCCGGCGAGCGCCACCAGACCCGCCGCGGCGAGCGCTGCGATCCGCGTCCGCATTTCCCTGCCTCCCGGAGTCTCCCGCCGCCCGGTGCGGCGGCTGGTCGCACTCTCGCGAGGCTCTTTGAAAACGTCAACAGGCGCTCAGGTGGGGCGGCCTCGCGGCGGCGCGCAGGAGCCACCCAGCACGAGGCGGCTCTCGAGCACGACCTCTTGGCGGGGTAGACACGGCCGTTCCAGCCGGCGCAGGAGAAGGGCCGCGGCGGTCCGCCCGATCGCGCCGAAATCGCGGGCGATCCGGGTGGTCTCCGGGCTCGTGAGGCTCGCCGCCTCGTCGGCGTCGATCGCCACGAGCGAGACGTCCTTCGGAACCTCGAGCCCGGCGGCTCGCAAGGCGAGCAGGGCGGCGCGCAGCAACCGGCTGCCCTCGACCAGGAAGGCGGTCGGCCGATCGGTTCCGGTGAGGAGCGCGGCGGGTACGAGCGCCCGGTCGAGCGCGGCCGGCGGCACGGCGAGCCGCACGAGCGCGCGCGCGCCGAGCCCCGCCTCGGCGAGGGTGGTTTCGACCGCCGCCCGCCGCTCGCGGACCGGGCGGATCGCGAGATCGGGCTGCAGCAGCGCGAAGCGCCGATGGCCCATCGCCAGGAGCCGGCGGACCGCCGCCTGGAGGGCTCCCCGGTGCTCGCTCAGCACCCGGTCGCCCCTGGGCGCCTCGCGGTCGAGGACGACGAACGGCACGTCGAGGGCGCTCACCGCGGCGACGAGCCCGGCATCCTCCTCGTCGGAGAGGTAGAGGACGAGGCCGTCCACCTGCCGTTGGCGCAGCAAGCCCAGGGCGCGCCGTTCGCGCTCGACCCGGTAGTCGCTCGAGGTCAAGAGCATGCCGTAGCCGGCTTCCGAGAGCGCCTGCTCGCAGGCCTGCGCCACGGCCGCGTTGGTGAGGCTCGTGAGCTCGGGGGTGAGGAAGCCGACCGAGCGGGTGAGCCGGGTGCGCATCGAGCGGGCGGCGAGGTTCGGCACGTAGCCGAGCTCGCGCATCGCCCGCTCGACCCGGGCACGGGTCTCGGGCTGCACGAGCTCGGGGCTGTTGACGACGCGCGAGACGGTCACCGTCGAGGTGCCGGCCGCCCGCGCCACGTCCTTGATCGTCGCGCGCCGGATCACGGGTACGGAGCATAGGGCGGAGCCCGCGGCCGTGCCAGCGGGGTGACGTCCGAGCGACCGGAGGCCGACCGTTTCGATGTTCACCTTGTGTCAATCCCGAGGGGTCAGGATAAGGAGCGGGACGGGCAGCGCCGGGGCGGCCGTCGGTCCCGCGCGCTCACGACATCCGGAACCCTGCGTGTCGTCACCGATCCTACCCCTACCCCCGCGCCTCGTCGGCCGTGCGGTCGCGCTCGAAACGGTCCTGTCACCCGACGGGCGCGTGACACTCGCCTTCGAGCCGGGGCTCGAGGCCCACGCGCTCGCTCTCGCCGCCGCGGTCGACGACGCGACGCGGCTCGGCGTGCGCGACGCGCGGCTACCCGGCCCGCCCCCCCGGCTGCGCCTCGTGGTCGGCGAGCGACCGCCCGAGCCGGACCAGGCGCCGGTCCTCCACTGGTGCCCCGGGAGGTACGCGCGCGACACCGTCGTTCGCCTTCCCGACGGCCCCGAGGCCGCCCTCGGCCCGCTCGTGTCGAGCGGCCTCGGCCGTGCCGAATTCGCGGGCGAGGGTCGGGTGCTGCTCGCCGACGCGCACGGTCCCCTCGCCCGCGCCGCACCCGGCCGCGTCACGCTCCTCGCCGACCTGCCGCTCGCCCGCGCCGAAGCGATCCTCGGCCACGCCACCGCGCAATCGGACGTCCGCGCGGTCCTGACCGCGGACCTCCTCCTCCGCCGGCTGCTCGCCGAGCTCGTGCCGCTTCCGGCGGACCACCGGCCGGCCGCCTCGCTCGTCACGGTCGATGCCGAGGACCAGCAGCGTTACTTCCTCAACCGCGAGGGGCGGTGCTCGACGATCCTGGGTGAGCCCGACGACGACATGCGCTTTTCGGTCTCCTGTCGGACCATCATGGATCGCTGCGAGGCGGAGGGGCTCCGAGCGATCTTCATGGTCACGGGCGACGAGCTCGACCCGTCCTTCCGCGACGCCTTCGGCGATCCGCTCGTCGGCCTCGACGACAATCGCCAGGTACTCGCCGAGATCGAGGCGCGGGGCCACGGCCTCGGCTGCCACGGCTTCGACCACGAGTGGTGGCTTTCGAAAGGCTTTTCCGCCAACCCGAGGATGAACACGCTCGAGAAGCTCGCTTATTTCGCGGAAACCAGCGGCAGCCCCGCGATGCTGTTCGGTCTCGCCCGCTTCCTGTGGCGCTGGCGCCGCGAGCTCGCAGCCGCCCGGGCGCGCAAGATCGCCCGCGAAGCGACGGTCGGCACGCCCTTCACGGTCGAGGAGGTCCTGGCCGATCTCGAGCGTTGGTGTGCGCTCGTGGGCCACCGCTGGGATCGACTGTTCATCCGCTATCCGGGCTTCGTCCGCTCGCCCGCGGTGCTGGACGCACTCGAGCGCCGCTTTTCCGCCGTGATCGATTCCTCCGACCTGATCGAGCCCGACCCGCCCCTGCCGATCCGCTCCTATCGGCTCTTGGCGGAGCGGGACGGGGTGATCCGCCGCACACGGATCACCGAAATCCCTTGCATCTTCATCGACAAGACCTTGCGGACGCCGGATGCGCGCAAGGTCGAGGCCAAACTCGACCGGCTGGCCACGGTTGCCGCTTTTCCCGGCAGCGTGTTGTGCTTCGTCACCCACACCAAGGTGTTGGGCGGGACCTGGGGCCATTGCCATCTCTATTTGCACGATCCGACCCGCGGCATGGCGCTGCCGATGGTGGAGGCGAGCTGGAAGGCCTTCGCGCGGCTGTTGCGCGAGCGCACGGTGAGCCTCGACACCCGCGGACTTGAGCAGCTCCTCTTCGGAGACGATCCGTGGCGCGCCGCCGCTTGAGGCTCGCCATGCTCGCGGCCATGCCTTGGCCGGCCGCCAAGGCCTCGTCGATCCGTGTCGGCAACATCGTGCAGGCACTGCTCGAGGAGGACCCCGACCTCGAGATCCTCCTCTTCGCCTACGAGGGCGAGCCGGTCGCGCCGCGGCCGCGGCTCGAGCTCCACCGGGTAACGGGCTTCGATCGGGACAAGAGCCGCTACTATGGCTGGCGCAACAAGCTCCGGGCCGACCTTCGCTTGTTCCACGCGCTCCGACGCCAACGCTCGCGCATCGACGTCGTCTGGGCGCACACCTACGAGGGCCTCGCTCTGGCGCTCGCGCTCCGCCTCGTGACCTTCCGCCGGCTGCCGATCTGTGCCGACCTTCACGGGCCCTTCGTGCCCGAGCTGGTCCACTACCGGATGATCCCCGATTGGCGGCCGCTGCGTGCCGCGCTGGGCCTGCTCGAGAAGGTGATGCTGAAGGCGACCGACCTCGTCTTCGCGTCCAACGAGGGGCTCGGCGCCATGATCGCCGAGCGGATCGGCGCCGAGCGGGTCCACGTCCTCTTCGACTATGTCGACCTCGCGCTCTTCGACCCGGCCCGGGTCGACCCCGCCCGCCTCGCCGAGCTCGAGGCGCGCTACAAGCCCGCCGGTGAGCGGCTCGTCGCCTATGTCGGCATGTTCAAGGACTATCAAGGCGTCGATTACTTGGTCCGCGCCTTCGCCGAGCTCTCCCCCCGCCATCCCGAGCTCCGCCTCCTCCTCGTGGGCGACGGGCCCTGCCGCGACCTCTACGAGGCGATCGCCCGTGAGCGCGGGATCGCCGACCGGCTCCTTTTGCCCGGCCTCGTGCCGCATGCCGACGTCGTCCACTGGCTGCGGCTCGCCGACGTCCTGGTCTCGCCGCGGGTCGACAATGCCGTCACCCGCGGCGGCTTCGTCTCGCAGATGCCGGAATACATGGCCGCGGGCCGACCGATCGTCGCCACACCGGTGAGCGGCTGCCGCTTCCTCTTGCGCGACGGCGCCGGGATCCTGGTCGAGCCGAACGACGAGCGAGCCCTTGCGGCCGGGCTCGAGCGGGCCCTCGCGCTCACCGAAGAGGAGCGGGCGGCCATGGCGGCCCGGGCACGCGCCAACGTCGAGCGGTTCACCTGGCGGGAGGGGATCGTCCCGGCCGCGGCGCGGCTCCGCGCGCTCGTCGCCGGCGGGGCGCCCGGGCTCGGCGCAGCGGGTGCCGCGGAGCCGCGCCGATGAGCGGAGGGCTCGCGGGCTCCGCCCGCCGGAGCACGCGCAAGGTGCGCGTTCTCTCGGTCTTCGGGACCCGCCCCGAGGCCATCAAGATGGCGCCCGTGGTGTTGCGCCTCGCCCGCCACCCCGGCTTCGAAGCCAAGGTCTGCGTCACCGCCCAGCACCGCTCGATGCTCGATTCGGTGCTCGAGGATTTCGCGATCCGCCCGGATTTCGACCTCGACGTCATGCGCGAGCGGCAGAGCCTCTGCGGCATCGCGGCGCGGGTGCTCGACGGGCTGCAAGCCGTGCTCGAGAGCTTTCGTCCCGAGCGCGTCCTCGTCCACGGCGACACCACGACGACCTTGGCCGCTAGTTTGGCCGCTTTCTACAACCGCGTCCCGGTCGGCCACGTCGAGGCCGGGCTCAGGACCGGGAATCTCGAAGCTCCTTGGCCCGAGGAGGCGAACCGCAAGGTCACCGCGGTCGTGACCGACCTGCATTTCGCGCCGACCGAGCGAGCGCGGCGGGCCCTTTTGGCCGAAGGGGTCGCACCCGAGAAGATCCACGTCACCGGCAACACGGTGATCGACGCCCTTCTCCTGGCCCGCGAAAAGCTCCGTCGTGACGCCCGGCTCGCGCGGCGCATCGCCGAACGCTTCGCCTTCCTCGATCGCTCGCGCCGGCTCGTTCTGGTGACCGGCCACCGCCGGGAAAGTTTCGGCCTGGGCTTCGAGAACATCTGCCGCGCCCTCGCCGAGCTCGTCCACCGGCACTCGGACATCGAGATCCTCTACCCCGTCCATCTGAACCCGAACGTGCGCGAGCCGGTCTTCCGGATCCTTGGCAGCCTGCCCGCCGTCCATTTGATCGAGCCGGTCGAATATCTCCCCTTCGTCCATCTCATGGATCGGGCCCATCTGATCGTCACGGATTCCGGGGGGATCCAGGAAGAGGCCCCCGCGCTCGGCAAGCCGGTGCTCGTCATGCGCGAGGTGACCGAACGACCGGAGGCGGTCGAGGCCGGCACCGTGCAGCTCGTCGGCACCGACTTCGCCCGGATCGTCGAAGAGACCTCGCGCCTCCTGACCGATCCGGCCGCCTATCGCCGTATGGCGACCGCGATCAATCCTTACGGCGACGGGCGAGCTGCCGAGCGGATCGAGCGGGCGCTCGAGCTCGCCCACGGGCTCGTCCCGGCGGCCACCGACTGAGAGGGCCACGTGCGCCCCGCTTCCCCTCGCCCGAAGGCCGGGCTAGGCGGACGGCGGAGCCCGGTGAGCGGCGGCTGGCGGCGGGAGGCAGCGGCGATGCGGATCAGCGCGATCGAGACGATCCGGCTCGAGGAGTTCCCGAACCTCCTCTGGGTCCAGGTCCACACCGACGAGGGGCTCGTGGGCCTCGGTGAGACCTTCTTCGGACCGCGCGCCGTCGAGGCCTACATCCACGAGACCGCGGCACCGCGCCTGCTCGGCAAGGACCCGCTCCAAATCGACCGCCATTCGCGCACCCTGTTGCACGACTGTTATCTGGGCTTCGCTTCGAGCGGGGCCGAGCTGCGCGGCGCCTCGGCGATCGACATCGCGCTCTGGGACCTGTTCGGCCAAGCCACTGGCCGGCCGATCCACCAGCTCCTGGGCGGGCTCTCGCGGCCGATGATCCGCACCTACAACACCTGCGCCGGCTACCGCTACGTGCGCGGCTCCAAGGGTCAGCTCACCGAGAATTGGGGGCTCGACCGCAAGGAAGGGCCTTACGAGGACCTCGATGCCTTCTTGCACCGCGCCGACGAGCTCGCGCACTCGCTGCTCGAGCAGGGCATTTCGGCCATGAAGATCTGGCCCTTCGACTTCGCGGCCGAGCGCTGGGGCGGCCTCTACATCACACCCGACGAGCTCGAGACGGCGATGGAGCCGTTCCGCAAGATCAGGAAGGCGGTCGGCTCCAAGATGGACATCATGGTCGAGTTCCACTCCCTGTGGAACCTGCCGACCGCCAAGCGGATCTTCGCCGCCCTCGAAGAGATCGAGCCCTTCTGGTTCGAAGATCCGATCAAGATGAACGATTTCGAGGCGCTCGCCGACCTCGCCGCCACGACCCGCGTGCCGATCACGGCTTCGGAGACCGTCGCCACCCGGCCGCTCTTCCGCCAGATGATGGCGCAGCGCGCGGTGGGCGTGGTGATGCTCGATGTCGCCTGGTGCGGCGGCCTCTCCGAGGCCAAGAAGATCGCCACGTTGGCCGAGGCGCACCATCTGCCCGTGGCCCCGCACGACTGCACCGGACCCGTGGTCTTCGTCGCCTCCTGCCACCTCTCCTTGAACGCTCCGAACGCCCTCGTGCAGGAGAGCGTACGGGCCTTCTACACCGGCTGGTACGAGGAGCTCGTGACCGACCTGCCGCGCATCGAGCAGGGCTGGATCCACCCGATGGAAGGCCCCGGCCTCGGCACCCGGCTCTTGCCGGACGTCGTCCGCCGGACCGACGCCACGGTGGTCACGAGCCGCCTCTGAACGGAGACGATCGTGGCTGAAGCGCGCCTTGTCCGTTTCGAGGCCGAGCGCGAGGCTCCGGCGACCGGGACGACGCCCGGCCCCCGCCGCCGGGGTCTTCCCGGCGCCCTCCTCGTGGTCCTCTACCTCGCGCTCGTGCTCGCCCCGCTCGCGATCGCGGCACTCCGCGGCGGACCGCCCCGGCCGTGGCGCGACGAGCTCGCGACCGGCTTGGCCCTTTTGGGCTTCGTCGTCCTCTTCCTCGAATTCCTTCTTTCGGGTCGCTTCCGGACGATCTCCGGACGGATCGGCATCGACACGACGATGCGGGCGCACCAGCTGTTGGCCCGCACCGCGCTCCTCTTCCTGCTCGTCCACCCGTTCCTCTACACGAGCGGGCTGCAGCCCTTCCCGATGCCGTCGGATGCGACCGGCCGCACGAGCCTCGGCCTCACGGGCCCCTCGATCCTGACGGGCGTCGCGGCCTGGATCCTGCTCGCCCTGCTCGTCGTGCTGGCGATCGGCCGCGATCAGCTCCCCTTCCGCTACGAGGCTTGGCGGGCGAGCCACGGCCTCGGCGCCCTCTCCGTCGCCGGCCTCGGCACCCACCACGCCCTCGAGGCCGGCCGCTACAGCGCGGATCCCTGGCTCGCCGGCTTCTGGCTCGTGCTGCTCGCCCTCGCGGCCTTCACCCTCGTGCACGTCTACCTGCTCCGACCATTCGGCCTGCTCGCGCGGCCTTGGCGGATCGATTCGGTCGAGCGGATCGCCGATCGGACCTGGTCGGTCCGGCTGGTCGAGGAGCATCCCGGCCGGTTCCGCTTCCGCGCCGGGCAGTTCGTCTGGGCTACTCTCGACCGCTCACCCTTCTCCCTGATCGAGCACCCGTTCTCGATCGCCTCGGCACCCGCGGACCTGCCGCGGCTCGAATTCGTGATCAAGGAGGCCGGCGACTTCACGAGCCGGCTCGACCGGCTGCGCATCGGGGGGCGCGGCTATCTCGAAGGACCCCACGGGAACTTCACCCTCGAAGGCAGGCAGGCCGAGGGGGTCGTCCTGATCGCGGGCGGCGTGGGCATCGCGCCCATGCTCTCGCTGCTGCGCCAGGCTGCGGCCGAGGGCGACCGGCGTCCTTGGCTCCTGCTCTACGGCAACCGGCACGTGGGCCAGATCGTCCACGGCGACGAGCTCGAAGCCCTCGCGAGCCGGCTCGATCTGCGGATCGTCCACGTGCTCGGCGAGCCGCCCGAGGGCTGGAAGGGCGAGGTCGGCCGGCTCGACCGGGAGCTCCTCGCCCGGCACGTCGCACTCCCGGCGATGGCCGGTCGGCTGTTCTTCGTCTGCGGCCCGCCCGCGATGATCGACACGGTCGAACGCGCGCTCGTCGGTCTCGGCGTGCCGCTGCGGCACATCGTGGCGGAGCGTTTCCGCTACGATCGGGGCTGAACTCGGCGGGGGAGGTACGCGTGCACCATCGCCGGCTCTTGTGGGCCTATCGGGTCTCGACCCTGCTCCTCCTCGGCGCCGCCCTCGCCTTCGCCCTGCGCCCGCCCTTGCCGTGAGCGGCCGAAGGGCTCAGCCGGCGGTCCGCTCGAGGGCCGAAACGAGCGCCCGGGCAGCCGCCAAGAGCGGCTCCCGGTGCGCCTCGTCCAGCGGCGGCCGGGCGGCGAGGGCCGCGGCGATGTCGGCCAGCACCCCGGCGAAGAGATAATAGTGCAGATGCATCTGGGCGGTCCGGCGGTCCTCGCCCGAACGGCTGAGCTTGATCGTCACCCCCTCGGCATCGGCGGTGGCCTCGAAGGACGAGGCCCGCCCGAAGCTCCCCATGTAGGCCTTGTCCGGGAAGTCGATGGCGACCTCGGCGCGGTCGGTGATCGGCTTCAAGGTCATGCCATCCTCTCCCGGCTGCGGCCCGCCCGGCGATGAGAGGGCAGCCGGCCGCGGATCACAAGAGGCCAGCGGGCGGACCCGCCGCGCTCGCTTCGCGATGGCCCCCCTCGCCGGCCGAGGCCCGCGCCGAGCAAGAACGCCTCGCCCCGCTCGTGATCCGCGCGGACCGGCTGGGTCCCGTCCGCCGGGTCGCGGGGCTCGACGTGCACTACGCGGCCGGGGCCGGCCTCGCCTGGGCGGCAGCCGTGCAGGTCGACGCCGGGACCCGGGAGCTCCTCGAGAGCGCGCTCGCTTGTTCGCCGCTCGCCTTCCCCTACGTCCCCGGGCTCCTCTCCTTCCGCGAGGCCCCGGCCGCGCTTTCCGCCTTGGCCCTGTTGCGACCGGCCCCCGACCTCTTGCTCGTCGACGGGCAGGGGCTCGCCCATCCGCGGCGCTTCGGCCTCGCCTGCCATGTGGGCCTGCTCGCCGATCTGCCGACCATCGGCGTGGCCAAGTCGCGCCTTCTGGGCGAGCACGATGTGCTGCCGGCCGAGGCGGGGAGCTGGGTCCCGTTGCGGGACCGCGGCGAGACCGTGGGCGCGGTCGTGCGCACGCGCACGGGCGTGCGGCCGGTCTTCGTCTCGATCGGCCACCGCGTCTCGCTCGAGACCGCGGTCGCCTGGACGCTCCGGCTGTGCGCGGGACGGCGTCTGCCGGAGCCGGTCCGGCTCGCCGACCAGCTCTCGCGCGCTCACCCCGAGGGCCCGCGCCCGCTCGTACCCCCGGCCGGCTCCGACCCCCCGCCGCCTTCGGCCGACCGCGCCGGGGCGGACCCGCCCGCGGGCCCGCCCCGATAGAAGCGCAAGCAGTCGCGTTCGCGGCCGCGCACGACCCGCAAGCCCGCCAAGGGCCCGCGCTGTTCGGTGACGATCGTGCGCTGGCCGCTCACCCCGTCGTCCTTGTCGAAGTAGATCACCACCCAATCACCGATGCGGCCGAGCTCGTGGGCCCGGGCGGTGTTCGAGAAGAGTGCCGTGCAGAACCAGGGTCCGCGGCGGGTGTGGAGCACGGGCAGCCAGGCCTCCCCCGAAGGATTGAAGCGGCGCGGGGCGATCTTCGGCAGATCCTCCGCGGCGGCGCGCTTGCGGTACTCCTCGTCGACGTCGAGCAGGACGGCCACGTCCGGCTCCTCGGCCGGCGGGCCGCGCCGCCAGGGCCGGGCGCGGGTCAAGATCTCGGCCAAGCTCGCGCGGATCTGCGCCGCCCGCCGCGGGCCCACGCCGGGCACGGCGAGCAGGCGGCCGTCGTGGGCGGCGAGCTCCAGATCCTCGAGCGTGTCGATGTGGAGATGCTCGTGGATCCGGCGGGCGAGCTCGGCACCGATCCCGGGCACGGTCGCGAACAGATCCTCGGGGGCGACCGCCCCCTCGAGCCGCTCGAGCTGGGCCCAGCGGCCCGTCGTGATCATCTCGACGATCGCCCGGGCGAGGGAGGGGCCGATCCCCGGCAACGCCTCGAGCGCCTCCGCCCCGCCCTCCCGCCAGAGCGCCTCGACCGAGCGGTCGAGGCCGGCCACCGTCTCGGCCGCCCGACGATAGGCGCGCACCCGGAACGGGTTCTCGCCTTGGGCTTCCAAGAGCTCGGCGGCCCGCCGCAGCCGCTCGGCGATCCGCGCATTGAGCGCGTCGGCGCGCGCTTCGGCCGCACTCACGCACACCTCCCGTCCGCTGCCGGATGCGCCGGCCGGCTTGTCGAAGCCGACGGCCGGGCGTAGCCCCCAGCCGCGAGGTGGCATCGGGGGCGTGCATGAGGATCTTCGTGGCCGCGGTCGGCACCGAGACCGACAGCTTCTCGCCGATCCCGACCGGGCTCCAGAGCTTCCGAGACTATCTCTGGTTCGAGCCGGGCACGCATCCCGCGGAGGCCCGCTTCTTCACGGGGCCCCTCGTGGCCGCGCGCGAGCGGGCGCACGCCGAGGACCACACGCTGATCGAGGGCCTCCAGGCGTTCGCCGCCCCGGCCGGTGTCACGAGTGCAGCCGCCTGGCGCGAACTGCGCGGCCGCGTCCTCGCCGAGCTCGAGGCGGCCCTTCCCTTGGACATCGTGCTCTTGAGCCTGCACGGCGCCATGATCGCCGAAGGCTGCGAGGACTGCGAGGGCGATCTTCTGCAAGCGATCCGCGGGCGGGTCGGCCCGCCGGTGGTGATCGGCGCCGAGCTCGACCCGCATTGCCACCTGACCCGGCGCATGGTCGAAGCCGCCGATCTGCTCGTCCTCTACAAAGAATACCCGCACACCGACACGCTCGAGCGCGCCCGCGAGCTCGTCGACCTCGCCTTGCGGACGGCCCGCGGCGAGATCCGCCCGGTCACGGCCGTGGCCGAATGTCGGATGATCGCGCTTTTCCACACCCCGCGCGAGCCGGTCCGCGGCTTCGTCGACCGGATGAAGGCGCTCGAGGGTCGCGACGGCATTCTTTCGGTCTCGCTCGCGCACGGCTTTCCCTGGGGCGACGTGCCGGATCTCGGCGCCAAGGTCCTGGTCGTGGCCGACGCCGACCGGGACCGGGCGCGACTGCTCGCGGAACGGCTCGCCCGCGAGGTGCGGGCGATGCGCGGGAACACGACCGAGCCCACCCTCGGCCTCGACGAGGGGCTCGACCGGGCGCTCGCCGCCCCGCGCGGTCCGGTGGTCCTCGCCGACACCGCCGACAATGCGGGCGGCGGGGCGCCCTCGGACAGCACCTTTGTCCTGGCCCGGCTGCTCGAGCGGCGGGTCGAGCGCGCCTGCCTCGGGCCCTTGTGGGACCCGGTCGCGGTCCGCTTCTGCCACCTGGCGGGCCCGGGAGCTCGACTGTCGCTCAGGATCGGCGGCAAAGTGGGTCCGATCTCCGGCCCGCCGCTCGACGTCGAGGCCGAGGTCCTCTCGGTGGCCGAAGGGGCTCGCCAACGGTTCGGCCCGGGCTGGACCCAGCTCGGCGACGTCGCCGCGATCCGCGTGGGCGGCGTCGAGATCCTCTTGAACGCGACCCGCACCCAAGCCTTCGACCCCGCACTCTTCACCGACCACGGCATCGACCTCGCCCATAAGAAGCTCGTGGTCGTCAAATCCATGCAGCATTTCCACGCCGGCTTCGCGCCGATCGCTGCCGAGATCCTCTGGGTGAACGGCCCCGGTGCCCTCTCCCAGGATTTCGCGCGGCTGCCCTACCGCCGCGTCCGGCGGCCGATCTGGCCCTTGGATCCGCCCGAGCTGGCCTTCGCCGACACCATCGGAGATCCGCTCCGATGAACCCCGCCGAAGCCTTCGCCCCCGTCACGTTGCGCAAGCCCGCCGTTTCCGGCACCCGCGGCATCGTCGCCGCGCAGAACCAGCGGGCGGCCAGGGCCGGAGTGGCGATCTTGGAAGCCGGCGGCAACGCGGTCGATGCGGCGGTGGCCACGGGCTTCGCGCTCGGCGTGGTCGAGCCCTGGATGAGCGGGCTCGGCGGCGGCGGGGCGATGCTCGTCCGGCTCGCCCGGGAGGATCGCGGCTTCACGGTCGACATGGGCATGGTCGCCCCGCACGGGCTCGACCCGGCCGACTATCCTTTGACCGGCCGGCCCGGAGGCGACCTGTTCGGCTGGCCCGAGGTCGTGGGCGACCGCAACCTCGAAGGACCGCTTTCCATCTGCGTGCCGACCTGGCTCGCCGGGATCGCCCTCGCCCACGAGCGGTTCGGCCGCCTCCCCTGGCGCGATCTCCTCGCGCCGGCGATCGCGCTCGCCCGCGAAGGCCTCGCGGTCGACTGGTTCGCGAGCACGATGATCGCCTCGGCGGCCCCGGCCCTCGCCCGTCAGGGGCCGGCGGGTGCGCTTTTCCTGCCGGGCGGCCATCCCCCCGTCCCCGCTTGGACCGGCGAGCCCGCGATCTTGCCGCTCGACCGGCTCGCCGCCACGTTGGAGCGGCTCGCCGAGGCGGGTCCCGCCGACTTCTACCGCGGCGAGATCGCCCGCGAGCTCGCTCGCGACCTCGCCGAGATCGGCGCGCGGCTCGAAGGCGAGGATCTGGCCGCCTGCGCCGCCACGATCCGCCCGCCCCTCGAGATCCCTTACCGGGACGCCGCGGTGCTCGCGATGCCCGGGTTGTTCGCCGGCGTCACGCTCGCCCGCGTGCTGGAGCTCTTCACCCCGCTGCCGCTCGGGGGAGCGGAGCCGGACGCCCAGGCCTACCGTGCCTACGCCACGGCCCTGCGCACCGCCCAGGCCGAGCGGCTCGACACGCTCGGTGACATCGGGCCGGGGCCTTCCTGCACGAGCCATCTCTGCGTGGTCGACCGCGAGGGCAACCTCGTGTCCCTCACCCAGACGCTCCTTTCGCTCTTCGGCTCCAAGGTTCTGTTGCCGCGCACCGGGGTCCTCTTGAACAACGGGGTCATGTGGTTCGACCCGCGCCCGGGCCGGCCGAACAGCCCGGCCCCGGGCAAGCGGCCGCTCGCCAACATGTGCCCGCTGATCGCGCTCTCGCCCGACCGGCGGATCGCCCTCGGCGCTTCGGGCGGAAGGCGCATCCTGCCGGCGGTCACCCAACTCCTCTCCTTCCTCCTCGATTTCCGGATGGACCTCGAGGCGGCCTTCCACACCCCGCGGATCGACACGGCCGAAGCCGAGCGGATCGCGATCGATGCCCGGCTCGGCGCCGAGGTCGCCCGCAGCCTCGAGGAGCTCGCCCCGGTCCGGCGCACCCCGCCGCTCGTCTACCCGCTCACCTTCGCCTGCCCGAGCGCGGTCCTGCACGAGCCGGCGACCGGCCGGGCGGAGGGTGCGGCCGAGCCGGTCCAGCCCTGGGCCGGAGCCGTCGCCGCCGGCTGATCCGAGCCGCCCCGCCCGCGGACGCCGGCCGGGTCCGCGCTCGCTCCGGCCCGCGAGGACGCTGCCCGGCCCGGGGTCGAGGTGCGGGCCCACTCCGGCGATCTCGTCGTCTTTGGAATTCTTCGATCTATATTGTAGGTGTGCGTCGGTTTTTCCGTCTTCACCCGGAGCGATTTGCCGCTATTCATCGGACCCGACGAATCGAATCGGGGTTCCGGCGATGTCGTACGAAGGTCGTCCCGATCGGGACCGGTCGAAGCCGTCCGTCGAAGCCGAGGCCGCTCGGCTCTCGGGCCGGGTCGTGGGGCAGCTCGCCCCGGCCGAGCAATTCCTGCTCTGGGCGCTGCGCCGGCGGACGACGGACGGCGGTGCCACCTCGCCGGTCCTGGTCCACGGGTTCCGTTTGGCCTTCGGCCTCGCCCTGGTCGAGCCGGCCCTCGCCGCGTTCGAGCGCTTCTGCGGCCTGGTCGAAGCCGAAGGCCTACGCGACCAGGGCCTCTTGCCGCTCGCCTGCCCCTGCGTGTCGGCCGACGAGCAGCGCCTCTTGGCGATCATCTTGGCACCTCGGCCGGCGATCGCCGAGGCGCTCGCCCGCCTGGTCGTGGCGGCGGCAGCGCTCGACCGGCTCGTCGCGTGCGCCCGCGAGCTCGCCCGTCTGTTGGAGCGGGCCGACCTCCTCGCCCCGGCTCCGAGCGAGCGGCTCCATCGAGCCGCCCGCGGGCCGGTTCCTCACATCTGCGAGAGGCCGAAATTCTCGATGCCGATCTTCTCGATGAGCTCGAGCTCGGTGCGGTTCTGGTCCTGATGATGCTCCTCGTCCTCGAGGATCTCGACCAACAGGTCACGCGAGACGTAGTCCTTGGCCTGCTCGCAGATCTCGATCGCCTTGCGGTAATGGGCGATGCCCTCGAGCTCGAGCCGGAGGTCGCACTCGATGACCTCTTTGAGGTTCTCGCCGATGTAGAGCTTGCCGAGGTCCTGGAGGTTCGGCAGGCCGTCGAGCAGCAAGATGCGCTGGATCAGCTTGTCGGCGTGCTTCATCTCCTCGAGGCTTTCTTCGTACTCGGCCTTGCCGCGCTTGACGAAGCCCCAATTGTCGAGCATGCGCGCATGCAGGAAATATTGATTGATCGCAGTGAGCTCGCCCTTGAGCGCGGTGTTGAGCGCCGCCAGGACCGCGGGATCGCCCTTCAATGCCTTGGCCATGACCTCTCTCCTTCGGGATCCGCAGCGGCCGGACCGTCCGCCGCCGCCTCGAGCTGCGACGGGCCCTGCCCGTCCGATGGTTTTTCGAATCGTTCCACGTTTCGATCTGTTCGACCGACCGGATCACCTGCGTCGAGAGGCGGCCGTTCGACTGCGACCATTCGCCCTTTGCTCGTCGGGAGCCGGACGATAGCGTCGCCTCGGCCGTCCGATGCGGGAACCTGCCGCCCGTGATCGTCTGCGTCTGCAACGCCCTTTCCGAGTCCCGCTGCCGCGAGACCGCCTGCCGGGCCGAGTGTCGCACGGTCGGCTGCCTCTACCGGCTGCAAGGCGCTCGCATCCGCTGCGGCCGCTGCCTGCCGCACATGCACGCCCTGCTCGAGGAGGTCCGCGCCGCTGCGACGGCGGCCGGCTGCGCCGAACCGCCGGTCAGCTCCGCACCGTCGGGCTGAGGCCCGGGGGCTCCGCCTCCGGCCGATCGACCCGCTGGCCGTCGACCGCCGAATGGGCCTCGACCCGGACGATGACCTCGACCCCGGTGATGGCGTAGCCCGGGGGCGGTGCGGGCAAACGGGCGAAGGCGATCTCGCGCTCGTCGATGTCGCGCACGAAGCCGGTCCGCTCGTCGTAGAAATGATGGTGGTCGTCGACCTTGGTGTCGAAGAAGGTCTGGCCGGTGTGGACCACCACCCGCCGCAGGAGGCCCGCCGCCACGAACTGGTGGAGCGTGTTGTAAACCGTGGCGAGCGAGACGAAGAGCCGCCGGCTGCGGGCTTCCTGGTAGAGCTGTTCGGCCGAAACGTGGCGCGGCGGCCCCTCGAACAGGAGCCGGCCGAGCCCGACCCGCGGCCGGGTGGGTCGCAGCCCCGCGGCACGCAGCTTGGCGATCGTGATGCAGGTGGCAGGCTCGCTGGCCATCGCGGTTCCCGGCGTCTCGTCCGACCGGCGACGGGCGGGACCGGCCCGCCGACGCCCCCGGCTCCCGGTCTCTCTATAGGGCGGCCGGGCGTGCGCGGCAATGGTCGGCCGATCGTTCGACCTGCGGCTTCTTGGGAGCTGTCGCGTTCCGACTTGTAATCATTCCAGCTCTGCCGGCGGAGCCCGACCGTCCGACGCGCCGAGTTCGTCGCTCGACTTTCCCGGGCTTCTGCGCCCGGCGGCCGGGCCGTGCGCCCGCGCTCGAGTTCGCTCCGCTCCGAACGAGCCGCGGCCCGCGGACCGGGGCCGCGCCGCCGCGATCGGGTGGCCGCCGGGCGGCCTCAGCCGCGCCGAAGGGCTTCGCCCTCGAGCGACCAGATCGGCACCGCACCGAAGCCGTTGAGATCGACCGTGCCTTGCTCGGCCAGCACGAAGTCGTCGGCGAGCAGCGCGCGGGTGTGCCCGGCCAGCAGGATCTGCATCGGCTCGGCCTGCTGCTCGAGGCGGGCGGCGCGGTTCACCGCCGGGCCGAAAATGTCGTAAACATATTTTTGTACGCCCACGATCGAGCCGATGAGCGGCCCGGTGTCGATCCCGATACGGCACGACCAGTGCTGGCTGTGCGACGCGTTCCGCCGCTCGATGTAGCGGCGCATGCGCAGCGCCACCCGGGCGATATTGGTGGCGTGCTCGGGCACGGGTTCGGGGACGCCCGACACGGCCATGTAGGCGTCGCCGATCGTCTTGATGCGCTCGCAGCCGAACAGCTCGACGATCCGGTCGAAGGCCGAGAAAATGTCGTTCAGCTCGCCCACCGTGGCGCTGGGATCGCGTGCGATCGCCATCTCCGTGAAGTCCACGAAATCGAGCATCAGGACTGAGGCGGACTCGAACCGATGCGGGGTCGTGGAACCGTAGTTTTTCAGCTCTTCGTAAACCGACTTCGGCATGATGTTGAGCAGGAGCTTTTCGACTCGTTCCTTTTCCTTTTCCAGGTCACGAGTATTCTTCTCGACGAGCTTGGAGTAGGAGTCGAGCATGTACTCGGCCTCCTTCTGCTTCGAGATGTCGAAGGCCTCGACGAGGAGGAAGCGGCGGCCGGCGAGCTCGACCGCCCTGGCCTCGATCGCCACGGTGGAAGCCCGGCCCCCGTCGCGGATCTCGGCCTCCCAGCGAAGCGAGCGGTTGCGGGCGAGCCGCTCGCGCAGCCGGTCCGTGTCCAGTCCGGGAAGACGGGTCGCCAAGACTTCCTCGACCGAGGCGGGCGAGGGGAACCAGGCGAAGAAGCGGGCGTTCTCGAGCAGCAGGCGGAACGTATCGGGCTCGGCCAAGGCGACCGCCGAAGACAGCGACTGCAGAGTCTGGAGGGGGAGTTCGCCGTCCACCCGGCGCTCCCCTCAGCGGGCAACGATCAGGGTGCGGCGCGCCTCGAGCGCCGCCTCGACCGTCCGCACGTCCTCCGCCGGCAGCCCGTGCTCCTCGAGGGTTTCGACCAACAGGGCGACGAGTTCGGCATAATCGCCGGCGCGCACGCCGAGCCGGGCGTGCGCGCGCTCGAGCTGCTGGTCGGTGAATTTCGCCGGCCCACCCATGATCGCGGTCATGAACTTGGTCTGGTGGTCGACCAGCCGAGGCATGTCGATCCCGGCGAAGTAACCCTGCAAGTTCTCGGAGGCGAGGACCCGCTCGTAGAAATCGGAGACGATGCGCCGCACGGTGGCGAAGCCGCCGCAGCGCTCGAAGATCGTCGACACGACCGATCACCCTGTTGCGGCGGCCAGAGAACGGGAGCACGATCACCCCGGTCCCGTTCTAGCCGAGCGTGTGGCCGGGTGGCCGGAGATGTCAAGCCCACCCGGCGGGCGCCTGCGGTGCGCTCGAGCGGTGGCCGACCGACCCCCAATCCCTGCAACGGGTCGGCCTCGCGGAGGCGGGCGTGATGCGGCTGTATCGCGAGTTCACGAGCCAGGAGGCGATCGACCGGGAGTACGACGCCGCGGCGGCGGTGCCGCAAAGTGCCGCCATCGTCGCCCGCTGGACGGAGGCGAGCGCGGATGTGCGCGCGCGCCTGGCCTGCCGGCTCGGCCTGAAGTACGGACCCACTCGGGCGGAATATCTCGACCTCTTCCCGGCCGGCCCCGGGGCCCCGCTCCACCTCTTCTTCCACGGGGGCTATTGGCGACGTTTCTCGGCCCGGGAGTTCTCCTTCGTGGCCGAGCCGCTCGTGCGCGAAGGTGTCGCGGTGGGCGTGGTAAACTACGCGCTCTGCCCCGAGGTGACGATCGACGAGATCGTCCGCCAGGCGCGCGCTGCTGTGGCCTGGGCCTTCGCGCGGGGCCACGAGCTCGGCGTGGATCCCGCCCGGCTCACGGTCTCCGGCCACTCGGCGGGCGGCCATCTGGTCGCCATGCTGGCCGCCACCGACTGGCCCGGCGACTACGATCTCCCCGCCGATCTCGTGAAGGCGGGCGTCGCGGTGAGTGGGCTCTTCGACCTCCGCCCTTTCCGCTGGTCCTACCTGCAGCCCGCGCTCCAGCTCACCTGCGACCAGGTCGCGCGCAACAGCCCGATCGACCAGCTGCCCGCGACGAGCCCGCCGCTGTCGATCGTGGTCGGGGCCCACGAGACGGCCGAGTTCCGCCGCCAATCGCGCGACTTCCACGCCGCCCGAGCGGCCCGTGGCTTGCCCGGTGCGCTGCTCGAGATCGACGGCGCCGACCACTTCACCGTGCTCGACGCCGCGACCGACCCGGCGAGCCCGCTCTTCGCCCGCCTGCTGCGGCTCGCTCGCGAGCCGCAGCGCGCGCTCGAGGACGGGGTGGTGGCGGCGGGCTCCTGACAGGCCGGCCGGGCGGGTCTAGAGAGGGAGGAGCGAGCCGCCGCCCGGAGACCCGCCCTGGCGCCGATCGTGCACGTCCTCGAGACCTGCCTCTACACCCGCGACCTCCAGGCGGCGCGGCGGTTCTACGTCGACCTGTTGGGCCTCGAGGTCGACAGCGAGCGGCCGGGCGTTTTCCTCTTCCTGCGCCTCGAGCGGGCGATGCTCCTCCTCTTCGACCCCGAGGCCACGGCCGGTCAGCGCGTGCCGCCGCCGCACGGTGCGGCGGGCCCGGGCCATGTCTGCTTCGCCGTGCCGGAGTCGGCGCTCGATGCCTGGCGGGCGCGGCTCGAGGCCGCCGGCGTGGCGATCGAGCACGAGCAGACCTGGCCGCGCGGCGGCCGCTCGCTTTATTTGCGCGATCCGGCCGGCAACAGCGTCGAGCTCGCCTCGCCGCGGATCTGGGGGTTTCCCGAATGACCGCGGAACGGCCTTGTGCGGTGCAACATGCGCCCGGTCGTCCCCAGGATTTATCTCCTGGGGATTGTTCGGGACATGCTGCGCCGCAGCAAAAACTGACCGTGACCTTCGTCGCGGATCTGGTCTGCCCCTGGTGCCGGATCGCCTTCCACACCCTCCTGCCGCTCACCGAGCGGCTCGGCTGCGAGCTCTTTTGGCACCCCTTCCTGCTCAATCCGGGGCTGCCGCCGCAGGGTGTCCCGCGCCGGCTCTACCTCGAGCGCAAGTTCGGCTCGCTGGATGCCGCGGCTGCGGCGCTCCGCCGGGTCGTCCGGCGCGGCGCCGCCGAAGGGCTGCGCTTCGCCTTCGAGCGGATCCTCCGTCAGCCCGACACGGTGCCGGCCCAAGCCCTACTGCTCGAGGCCCAAGCGGCGGGTCGGCTCGTCCCGCTCGCCACCGCCCTTTTCGGGGCTTTTTTCGAAGAAGGCGGCGACCTCGGCGATCCGGCCCTGCTCGCCGCCCTGGCCGAGCGTGCCGGGCTCGGCCCCGAGGCGCGCGCCGCCGCGGCCTCGGCGGACCGCCGGGCGCAGGTCCGCGCCGCGCATCGGCGGGCGGTCGGCCGCGACATCGACGGCGTGCCGGCGCTCCTCGTGCCCGGTGTGGGTGTGCTGGCCGGCGCCCAGCCCGCCGAGGTGTTCGAGGGCTTCTTGGAGCTCGGCCTGTTGGCCGCGGCCTCGGCCGAACGCGCCCCCGCGCCCGGCTCGGCTCAGGGCCGCCAGGGCTCGTAGTCGCCGGTCGCCGGCGCTCGCTTGCCGCCGCGCGCTTCGTGGCCGGGCGGCAGCTCGGCTTCGGGCGTGCCCGTCGGGTTGGGCCGGTGCGGCCGCTCCCAGCGCTTGGCCGGCAAGGGCTTGCGGCTCGGCGGCTCGTCCAGATTGTGGTGCAGCCAGGCGTTCCAGCCGGGCGGGACGATCGACGGATCGATCTCGCCACGGTCGGCGTAGACCACCCAGCGCCGCTCCCTCCGCGGGTCGGCGGCACCGACCTCGCGATAATAGCGGTTGCCCCACTCATCCTCGCCCACGAGCTCGCCGCGCCGGCGGGTGAAGAGATAGGTGTCCAGCCGGTTGTCCTTGAGCCACTCGAGCACTCGACCCTCCCTCGCCGCCACGCGCCCGCGGGCAGATAGGCCGGCCCGCCCCGCCCTGTCCACCGGCCGCCCGGTCGCGCCCGCCGAGCGTCCACGGGGCGGGGGGTGCTGAGTTTTCTTGATAGACGACTGAGCGGCTCTCTCCATCTCGCCCGGCCGGGCGCTCTCGTCCCCAGCCTGTGGACAAGCGCGCCGATCCCCGGGCTGTGGGCAAGCAAAAGTCGTGGGGCTGAGATCAACTGATTTCTTCTTGACATGGAGATGGGCACGAGGCCCGGCCCGCTCGGAGCCCCGGGCAGCTCGGCGACGGCGGCGGGCGGTGGGTGAAGCGGCGTGCGCGGCGCTCGCGAAGGGCGGCCCGGGAGGCTCGGCGAGGCCGGACCCGTGGGGAAGAGACCTCAAGATGTGGGTTGCAGGCGCCATCATCTGGCTATATGTTGTGCCTCGGCGTCGAGGGCGCCGCGCGCGGGCCGGCCGCGGTCGGCGGTTGCTTCGGCGGGCGGCCTGGTCTAAACTAATCGTTGAGATCAGGCGCCTTGAGCCGACCCGGAGTCGGAGGCGTCTGGGATCGCCGTCCCAGCTTCGCCCGCGGCGGACGGGGTTGACGAACGGAACCGGAACATTTACGGAAACCCGGTTGGAGGAGGATCGAGGTGGCGCTGAGAATCGAGCGTCGGTTCACGCGGGCGGGGACGTCACCCTACGAGTCGATCGCCTTCCGCACGGCCTCGAGCGAGATCCGCAACCCGGACGGCTCGGTCGTGTTCCGCGCCGAGGGGATCGAGGTACCGGCCGCCTGGTCGCAGGTGGCGGTCGACGTCTTGGCGCAGAAATATTTCCGCAAAGCCGGCGTGCCCCGCGCGACCCGGCCGGTCCGCGAAGAGGGCGTGCCCCTTTGGCTCGCGCGGCGGGTGGCGGACGAGGAGGCGCTCGAGGCGCTGCCCGCCCACCAGCGCAGCGGCGGTGAGACCAGCGCCAAGCAGGTCTTCGACCGGCTCGCCGGGACCTGGACCTGGTGGGGTTGGAAGGGCGGCTATTTCGCGAGCGAGGAGGACGCTCGGGCGTTCATGGACGAGCTGCGCTACATGCTCGCCGCCCAGATCGCCGCGCCCAACTCGCCGCAATGGTTCAACACCGGCCTCTTCTGGGCCTACGGGATCGACGGGCCGTCGCAGGGCCACTGGTACGTCGACGAGCGCACGGGCGAGGTCCGGCCTTCGACCACCGCCTACGAGCGGCCGCAGCCGCACGCCTGCTTCATCCAGGGGATCAAGGACGATCTCGTCAACGAGGGCGGGATCATGGACCTCTGGGTGCGCGAGGCGCGCCTCTTCAAGTACGGCTCGGGGACCGGCACCAACTTCTCGGCGCTGCGGGCCGAGGGCGAGAAGCTCTCGGGCGGTGGTCGCTCCTCCGGCCTCATGAGCTTCCTCAAGATCGGCGACCGGGCGGCCGGGGCGATCAAGTCGGGTGGGACCACCCGGCGTGCGGCCAAGATGGTCATCGTCGACATCGACCATCCGGACATCGAACAGTTCATCGAGTGGAAGGTGGTCGAGGAGCAGAAGGTCGCGGCCCTGGTCGCCGGCTCGAAGCTCTTGAAGAAGCATCTCGAGGCGATCCTGGCGGCCTGCCACGATCCGGCCGTCGTCGGGCCCGACCGGTTCGATCCGGCCACCAACCCGGCGCTCGCCAAGGCGGTCCGCGAGGCACGCCGGGCGTTCCTGCCCGAGGGCTCGATCCAGCAGGCGATCGGCTGGGCCGCCCAGGGCTTCCGCGAGATCGAGGTCCGCACCTTCGACACCGATTGGGACGGCGAGGCCTACCTCACCGTCTCTGGGCAGAACTCGAACAACTCGGTGCGGGTCACCGACGCCTTCCTCGAAGCCGTGCTCGAGGATCGCGACTGGCACTTGACCCGGCGGACCGACGGCAAGGTCGCCAAGACCGTCAAGGCCCGCGAGCTCTGGCAGAAGATCGCGCGCGCCGCCTGGGCGAGCGCCGATCCGGGCATCCAGTACGACACCACGATCAACGACTGGCACACCTGCCCGGCTTCGGGGCGGATCAACGCCTCGAACCCCTGCTCGGAGTACATGTTTCTCGACGACACGGCCTGCAACCTGGCCTCGTTGAACTTGATGGCGTTCCGTCGCGAGGACGGCTCCTTCGCGGTCGACGAGTTCGTCCACGCCGTGCGGCTCTGGACCATCGTGCTCGAGATCTCGGTCACGATGGCCCAGTTCCCCTCGCGGGAGATCGCCGAGCGGTCCTGGCGGTTCCGCACCCTCGGGCTCGGCTACGCCAATCTGGGCGGGCTGTTGATGTCCTTGGCCCTGCCCTACGACAGCCGCGAGGGCCGGGCGACCTGTGCCGCGATCACCGCCCTCATGACCGGCACGGCCTATCGGGTCTCGGCCGAGATGGCCGAGGCGCTCGGACCGTTCCCCGGCTGTCCCGAGAACCGCGAGCATCTGCTGCGCGTCTTGCGCAACCATCGCCGAGCCGCGCACGGCGCCCGCGAGGGCTACGAGGGGCTGCACACCCTGCCCGTCCCGCTCGACGGCGAAGCCTGTCGCGACCGGGCGCTCGTCGAGGCCGCCCGGCGGGCTTGGGACGAGGCGGTGGCGGCGGCCGAGCGGCACGGCGTCAGGAACGCCCAGGTCTCGGTGATCGCGCCCACCGGCACGATCGGGCTCGTCATGGATTGCGACACGACCGGCATCGAGCCCGATTTCGCGCTCGTCAAGTTCAAGAAGCTCGCGGGCGGCGGCTACTTCAAGATCATCAACCGGATGGTGCCGAAGGCGCTCGAAGTCTTGGGCTACACGCCGAAGCAGATCGAGGAGATCACGGCCTACGCCGTGGGCCGCGGCACGCTGGACGGTGCCCCGGGCATCGACCATGCGAAGCTGCGCGCGCGCGGCTTCGACGACGAGGCGCTGCGCCGGCTCGAGGCCGTGCTGCCCACATCCTTCGACATCCGTTACGCCTTCAACCGTTTCACCTTGGGTGAGGCCTTCTGCAAGGAGAAGCTCGGCCTCTCGGACGCGCAGCTCGCCGACCCCAAGCTCAACCTCTTGGAGGCGATCGGCTTCACCAAGGAGGAGATCGAGGCGGCGAACGCCTGGTGCTGCGGGACCATGACGGTCGAGGGCGCGCCGCACCTCGAGGAGGCCCATCTGCCGATCTTCGACTGCGCCAACCCCTGTGGACGGATCGGCAGGCGGTTCCTTTCGACCGACGCGCACATCCTGATGATGGCGGCGGCCCAGCCCTTCATCAGTGGTGCGATTTCGAAGACCATCAACATGCCGGCCAAGGCCACGGTCGAGGATTGCGCCCGGGCCTATCTCGAGGGCTGGCGGCTCGGCCTCAAGGCGCTCGCGCTCTACCGCGACGGCTCGAAGCTCTCCCAGCCCTTGGCCGCGGCGCTCGCCGACGAGCCGGTCGAGGAGGGAGAGCCGGCCCAGCCGCGGCCGCCCGTGCAGAAGGTCATCGAGGTGGCCGAGCGGGTGGTCGAGCGTTGGATCACCGAGCGGCGCAAGCTGCCGAACCGGCGCAAGGGCTACACCCAGAAGGCGGTCGTCGGCGGCCACAAGGTCTATTTGCGGACCGGCGAATACGAAGACGGCACGCTCGGTGAGATCTTCATCGACATGCACAAGGAAGGGGCCGCCTTCCGCTCGCTCATGAACAGCTTCGCGATCGCGATCTCGATCGGGCTGCAGTACGGCGTGCCGCTCGAGGAGTTCGTCGAGGCCTTCGCCTTCACCCGATTCGAGCCGTCGGGCCCGGTGCAGGGCAACGACAGCATCAAGATGGCGACCTCGGTCCTCGACTACATCTTCCGCGAGCTCGCGATCTCCTATCTCGGGCGGACCGATCTCGCCAACATCGAGGAGAGCGAGACCCGCCACGATTCGATCGGCCAGGGCGCCAAAGAGGGCGATCTCGGCTTCGAGAAGGTCGCCCGGTTCGCTTCCGCGGGCTTCGTGCGCGGCAATCTCCGGCTGTTGGCCGGGGGTGCCGGCGGGCTCGCGGAGGCTTCGCCCCCGGCCCGCAAATTCGGCCCCTCGGGTGCCGCCGGCCCTGCCGGCGACGTGGCCCGTGGCCAAACCGTCAGCCGCGCCGAGCAGGCGCAGATCGCCCGGCTCAAGGGCTACGAAGGCGATCCGTGCGGCTCGTGCGGCAACTTCACGCTGGTGCGGAACGGCACCTGCCTGAAATGCGACACCTGCGGCGCAACGACCGGTTGTAGCTGAAGGTGGCGCATCGTCCCGAAGGGCAAGCGGGACGTCTTTCCTTGTATTCTCCTCCAAGACTGGGCCCGGGGGTCACCCCGGGCCCCTTTTCTTCCCGCCCGCGTACCCCCTAGGCTCGCGGCACGCCGAACGATCGCGGGGGAGAGAGGCATGGCGGCCACGGTCCACGTCTTGAACGGCCCGAACCTGAACCTCTTGGGCAAGCGCCAGCCCGAGATCTACGGGCGCGACACGCTCGCCGACATCGAGGCCGCCTGCCGAGCCTTGGCCGCGGAGCTCGGCCTCGGCCTCGTCTTCCGCCAGTCGAACCACGAGGGGGTGCTCGTCGATTGGATCCAGGAAGCGCGTGAAACGGCGCAGGGCCTGATCATCAACCCCGCGGGCTACACCACGACCTCGATCGCGATCCTCGATGCCCTGCTCACCTGCCCCTTCCCGGTCATCGAGGTCCACCTCTCGAACATCCACAAGCGCGAGCCGTTCCGTCAGCATTCCTACATCTCGCTCGCCGCCACGGGCGTGATCGCGGGCTGCGGGGCGCACGGCTATCTCCTGGCCCTGCGCCACCTGGCACGGCTGCTCGAGGCGCGGAGCTGAGCCTTTGCACACGCCGGCCCCCGCGGCCGTGGAACGGCCGGTCACCGGGCGTGGGCCCTCTTTCCTGTTGGGCCTGATCGGCGCCGGGATCCAGGCCTCGCGCACCCCCGGCATGCACGAGCTCGAGGGCGACGCGCTCGGGCTGCGCATCCTCTACCGGCTGATCGACCTCGACCGGCTCGGCCTCGGCGCCGAAGCCCTCCCCGACCTCCTTCTGGCGGCCGAGCGCATGGGCTTCGCCGGCCTCAACGTCACCCATCCCTGCAAGCAGGCGGTCCTCGCCCATCTCGACGAGCTCGCCCCGGACGCCGCGGCGCTCGGCGCGGTCAACACCGTGGTCCTGCGCGAGGGCCGGCGGATCGGCCACAACACCGACGCTTGGGGCTTTCGCGAAGCGCTCGTGCGCGGCCTGCCCGGTGCCTCGCTCGAGCGGGTGGTCCAGCTCGGCGCCGGCGGTGCCGGGGCCGCGGTCGCCCATGCGCTCCTGGACCTGGGCGTGGGCGAGCTCCTCCTCCACGACGTCGTCGGCGACCGGGCGGAAGCACTCGCCGCGCGGCTGGGCGGCCGCACCGGGCCTCCCCGGACCGCCGTCGTCCACGACCTCGGCCGAGCGCTCGAGACCGCCTCGGGGCTCGTCAACGCCACGCCCGTGGGCATGGCGGCCTATCCCGGCCTGCCCTTGCCCGCGGCGCTCCTGCGCCCCGACCTCTGGGTCGTCGACATCGTCTATTTCCCGCTCGAGACCGAGCTCTTGCGCACCGCCCGGGCGATCGGCTGCCGGACCCTCGACGGGAGCGGGATGGCGGTCTTCCAAGCCGTGCGCGCGTTCGAGCTCTTCACCGGCCGCACGCCCGACGCCGAACGCATGCGCCGCCATTTCGAACGGCTCGGGAACGGCTGAGCCTTGCCCTGCGTCCGCGGCCGGTGGGCCATCCCCGGCCCCGTCCTTGCCCCGCTCCGAGGGTGCGGCCAGGATGCCGGCCAAGGGCGCGCTGGGAGGCAGGTATGACGGAAATCCGGACGATCGCATCGGGGCTGCTCTTTCCCGAAGGCCCCGTGGCCCTGCCCGACGGGTCGTTCCTGGTCGTCGAGATCGCCCGCCGCACGGTGAGCCGCATCGCCCCCGACGGGACCGTCACGGTCGTCGCGGAGCCGGGCGGCGGTCCGAACGGCCTCGCGATCGGCGCGGACGGTGCCGCCTATGTCTGCAACAACGGGGGCTTCGAGTTCACCCACGAGCCCGGCCACGGCCTCAGGCCCGCCTGGCAGGCGCACGATTATCTCTGCGGCCGGATCGAGCGGGTCGATCTCACGACCGGCAAGGTCGAGGTCGTGACGCGCGGGCTGCCCGACCGGCGGCTCAAGGGTCCGAACGACCTCGTGGTCGACCGCACGGGTGCCATCTGGTTCACCGATCTCGGCAAGCGCCGGCCGCACGATCTCGATTGGGGTGGGGTCTATTGGCTCTCGCCCGACCGCAAGGAGATCAAGGAGGTCGCCTACCCCGTGCTCACCGCCAACGGGATCGGCCTCTCGCCCGACGAGACCGTGCTCTACGTGGCCGAGACCGAGGGGGCGCGGCTTTGGGCGTTCGACATCGTGGGGCCAGGCGAGGTGAAGAAACACCCCTACCCCTCGCCGCACGGCGGCCGGCTCGTCCACCAATCGGGCGGCCGCGACTACAAGCGCTTCGACAGCCTCGCGGTCGAGGCCTCGGGCAACATCTGCGTGGCGACGCTCATGACCGGCGGGATCAGCGTGATCGCGCCCACGGGCGAGCTCGTCGAATTCGTGCCGATGCCCGATCGGATGACGACGAACATCTGCTTCGGCGGCCCGGACCTGCGGAAGGCCTATGTCACCCTCTCGCTCTCGGGGCGGCTCGTCGAGGTGCCGTGGCCGCGACCGGGCCTGCCGCTCCAGTTCCTGAACCGGAAGTCCTGAGCCGTGGCGCCGCGGGCCGAGCCCTGGTCGTTCGCGGGCCGGGTTCTGGTGGTGACCGGCGCCGCCCAGGGTGTCGGCGAAGCCACCGCGCGGCTGATGGCCGCCCGCGGGGCCGCGGGCCTGGCGCTGCTCGACCGCAACCGCGCCGGCATCGAGGCGCTCGCCGGCGAGCTCGAGCGGGCCGGCACGCCGGCCGAGCCGATCCCGGTCGAGCTCGCCCGGGTCGAGGATTGCTTCGCCGCGATCGACCGGGCGGCGGCGCGCTTCGGCTCGCTCTCGGGCCTGGTCAACGCCGCGGCCCTCACCGATCGCGGCACGATCGACGACACGACGGTCGAGCTGTTCGACCGGCTGATCGCTGTCGACGCCCGCGCCCCCTTCTTCTTGATCCAGCGGATCCTGCCGCATCTGCGCCGGGCGGGCGGGGGCACGATCGTCAACCTGCTCTCGCTCACGATCTGGAGCGGCCCCGCCTATCTCGCCCCGTACGTCGCGGCCAAGGGGGCGCTCGCCGCGATCACCCGCAACGTCGCCGCGGCGGTCATCAAGGATCGGGTGCGGGTCAACGGGCTCAATCTGGGGTGGACCGTGACCCCGGCCGAGCGGCTCGTCCAGACCACGGTGCACGGGCGGCCGGCCGATTGGCCCGAGATCGAGGGCGCGCGCCAGCCCATGGGCCGCCTCTTGACGCCCGAAGACGCGGCCCGGGCGATCTGCTTCCTCGCTTCCGACGAATCGGCGCTCATGACCGGGGCGATCGTCGACTTCGACCAGCGTGTGGTGGGTGTCACCCCGCCCTCGCTGCGCTTCGAGCCACCCGCCCCGAGCGCGCCGCCTAGTCCTTGAGCTGGCTCTTGAGGTTGCGAGCGGCGCGGTCGCCGAAGACGTGGCGCGTCCGATCCACGCTCGGCGCGCCGCCGCGCTCGCAGACCGCGCGCGACGGATCGCACACGGTCCGCTTGTCGGGGCGAATCGTGCCGTCCGGCCGGGTGACCGCGAGCGCCGGCTTCCTGCCGAACTGCTCGCGGGTGTTCTTGTAGTCGGGCTCGCCGCGCCTGGTGCAGAGCTCGTCCTCGAGGTCGCAGCGCACCCCTTCCTTCGGGTTGTAGCGGGTGTCGGTGCGCCAATTGCCGCCGATCCGCTCCTCGAGATCCGCGGCCGCACTCCGGCCGAAATATTCCCGGGTCAGGGAGAGTTCCGGGCCGCCGCGGTCGTAGCAGACCCGCTCGAACCGGTCGCAACGCACCCCTGGCGAGGGCGAGACCCAGCGATCGCTCGAGCCCCAGCCCGCGACCGCGGGACCGGCTGCGAAGCCACCCGCCGTGCCGCCGTCCATACAGCCGCAGGCGAGCAGCGCGAGGCCACCCGCCCAGAGCGCGCGCCGTTGCGCCATGGGCCCTTCTCCCCCGCTCGAGACGTCCCCCGGCCGAAGGTGGCCGCGCGCCGCCGCTTTGCCAAGGCCCGAGCGCCCGGCCGTCCCGTTCACCCCTCGACCGTGCCGATCCAGGGCAGGTGGCGGAAGCGCTCGGCCCAATCGATGCCGTAGCCCACGACGAACAGGTCGGGAATCTCGAAGCCCACGAAGTCGGGCTGGATGTCGACCACCCGGCGCGAGGGCTTGTCGAGCAGCGCGCAGGTCCACACCCGCGCCGCACCGTGGCGGAGCAGAAGGTCGCGGGTGAAGAGGAGCGTGCGGCCGGTGTCCTGGATGTCGTCGACCAACAGCACCGGCCGGCCGCCGATCGAGCCCGGCATCTCGCCGATCACCCGGACCGTGCCGCTGCTCTCGGTGCCGAGCCCGTAGGAAGAGACCTGGAGGAACTCGATCCGCGGCTTGGTGCCAGCCCGGTCGAGGGCGCGCACGAGGTCGGCCGTGAAGACGAACGCCCCCTTCAAGAGCCCCACGAGGGTGAACTCGGCGGGCAGCTCGGCGGCGATCGCAGCCGCGAGCTCGTCGACCCGCCGGGCGATCGTCTCGGCGTCGAAAAGGCGGGTGACCGGACGGTCCGCGGGCGTCGTCACGTGCGCGGCTCCTCGAGCCGGAGGGTGAGGTCGGGGCGGGCCCGGGCCGCCTCCTCGAGGGTGGCCAGCACCGGACCGAGCTCGGTGTCGGCCTCGAGTTCGGCTCGCCTCCGGCCGCCCCAGACGATCTCGATCGGACCCGGAAGATCGGTCGTCAAGACGTCGAAGAGGGCATCCAGATTGTGGCCGAAATGGCCCGGGAAGCCGAGCTCACGAGCGAGCCGGGCGAGGGCCGCGCGGCGGCTCCGGGTCCGCCCGTCGAGTCGGCAGGAGCGCGCGGGGGCGCTCACTTCGGCACCTCCTTGAAGGTCCGGTAATGGTCGGTCGTGAGGTAGACGAGCCCGTCGTTCGACCAGACGAGGCGCTTGGGCCCGCGCGGGCCGCAGGCATAGTCTAGATCGGCCTCGTACCAGGTGCGGCCGCGCTCGTCGGGTAGTCGCTTTTCGCGGTTGCCGAAGCGGTCGCCGCCGATCGCCCGGCCGGGTGCCACGGTACAGAGATCGGTCCCTGGCCGCCAGCCGAGCGCGGCCGCCTCCTCCTTGGTCACGTAGCGCGGCGGCAGCTTCTTGGTCGTGCGCAGGCTCTCGACCGTCTCGACGAAGCCGTCGACGTCGACGATCCCTTCGCGTTGCGCGAACCAACGGAGCTCCGCCGGCCCCGCCGCCGCGAGGACCGGCACGAGCACGATCAGGACGAGAAGGCCGAGGATCCGCCGCACGCTTTCCCCGCGTCTCGGGCACCTCCCGCTGATAGCTGCCGGTCGGCCGGCCTCCAAGCCCGGCCCCGTGGTCCGGCTTGCCGTGCCGGGTCCGCCCGCTAGACTGCCCGACGGGGCCGTCGGGGCGGCTCGCCCGCCCACGGGTGTAGAGGGGAGGAGGAGATGGCGTTGCGCAAGCGCTTCCTGGCCGGGGCGGCGGCCCTGGGCCTCGCGGTCGGTGCCGCCGGCGGGCCGGCCGCTGCCGAGACCGTGCTCAAAGCGGTCATGCACTCCGATCTCAAGATCGTCGATCCGATCTGGACGACCGCCTACATCACCCGCAACCACGGCTACAATATTTACGACACGCTGTTCGCCATGGACGAGACGGGTGCGATCCGTCCGCAAATGGTCGACAGCTGGAAGGTCAGCGACGACGGCCTCACCTACAGCTTCACCTTGCGCGAGGGGCTCGTCTTCCACGACGGCCAGCCGGTGACGGCCGAGGATGCCGTGGCCTCGATCAAGCGCTGGGGCACCCGCGACACCATGGGTATCCTCTTGATGTCCTACGTGGACCGGGCGGAGGCCAAGGACGCGCGCACCTTCGAGCTGCAGCTCAAGAAGCCCTACGGCCTCGTTCTGCTCTCGCTCGGCAAGCCGTCGTCGAACGTGCCCTTCGTGATGCCCAAGCGGGTCGCCGAGACGCCGGGGACTGAGCAGATCACGGATTACACGGGCTCGGGCCCGTTCGTCTTCCGCAAGGATCTCTGGAAGCCCGGGGCGATCGCGGTCTACGAGAAGTTCAAGGGCTACAAGCCGCGCTCCGAGCCGCCCTCCTGGGGTGCCGGTGGCAAGGTCGTCAAGGTCGACCGGCTCGAGTGGATCGCGATGCCGGACCACCAGACGGCGGTCAACGCCTTGATCTCCGGCGAGATCGACTTGATGGAGGCGCCGCCGCACGATCTCTTGCCGGTGCTCGAGGCCGAGGCGAGCGTCCAGCTCTTCGACTGGAACACGCTCGGCAACCAGTACATGTTCCGCTTCAACAGCCTGCATCCGCCGTTCGACAACCCGAAGATCCGCCGCGCCGCCCTCGAGGCCTTGAACCAGGAGGACTTCCTCAAAGCGGTGATCGGTGATCCACGCTATTACAAGACCTGTGCCGCGATGTTCATCTGCGGCACGACGTTCGCCACCGACAAGGGTGGCGAGGTCATGATCAAGTCGGACTTCGAGCGTTCGAAGCAGCTCTTGAAGGAGGCCGGCTACGACGGCACACCGGTCGTCTTGCTCCATTCGACCGATCTGGTCGTGCTCGCGAACCTCGCCCCGGTCGCCAAGCAGCTCCTGGAGAAGGGCGGCTTCAAGGTCGACATGGTCTCGATGGACTGGCAGTCGCTGGTCGCCCGCCGCGCCAAGAAGGAGAAGCCGGCCGAGGGCGGCTGGAGCGCCTTCATGACCTCTTGGGTCGCGGCCGACATCTTGAACCCGATCAGCACGGCCGGGCTCAACGCCACCGGCGAGAAGGGCTGGTTCGGCTGGTTCGACGATCCGAAGCTCGAGGCGATGAAGCGGGCCTTCGCCGAGGAGACCGACCTCGAAAAGCAGAAGAAGATCGCCGAAGAGATCCAGGTCTACGTCGCGACCGAGGCGACGACGCACGGCTGGATGGGCCAGTGGTACCAGCCGATGGCGATCCGCAAGACGATCGCGGGCGTGCTCAAGGGCCCGGTGCCTTACATGTGGAACATCGAGAAGAAGGGCTGAGGCGGAGGGCCGTCGCGCGAGGCGGCCGCGTCGGCTCGCCCGGCGCGGCCGCCTTCGCTATCCTGCGCGGGCGGAGGTGAGGATGGCCGAAGCCGCTCGCAGGCTCGTCACGGTCGCCGAGTTCTTGGCGTTCGAGGGTGAGCCCGACCGCCGTTACGAACTGGTCGGCGGCGAGATCGTCATGATGGCGCCGCCCGTGGGCGCCCACGGCCTCCTCGTGGCGCGGCTCGCGAGTGCCCTCGCCTCCGCGCTCCGCCGGCCCTGCGAGCCGCGTGCCGAGGCCGGCATCGCGCTTCCCTGGAGCGACACCGACTTCTTCGTGGCCGACCTCGTCGTGAGCTGCGAGCGGGCCGACCTGCGCGAACCGCACACCCGTACCCCGCTCCTGATCGCCGAGGTGCTCTCCCCGGCCACTGCTGCCCGCGACCGGACCTTCAAGCTCCCCGCCTATCGCCGCCTGCCCTCGGTCCGCCACGTTCTCTTGCTCGCCGCCGACCGTTGCGCGGTCGAGCACTATGCGCGCACGGGGCCGTTTTGGCGGCTCGTCGATCTCGGCCCCGGCGACCTGCTCCGCCTCGAGGATCTCGCCGTCGAGATCCCGCTGGATGCGCTCTACGAGGCCCTCCTCCCCGAGGAGCCCACGACCAACCCGAACGTGCCGGTCTGAGCCACCTTGCTCGCCTTCGTCCTCCGCCGCCTGCTCGCCACCGTGCCGGTGCTCTTGACCGTGGCCCTCCTCGTCTTCCTCATGCTCCGCCTCACCCCCGGCGACCCGGCGGCGATCATGGCCGGTGAGAACGCCACGGCCGCGCAGATCGCCGAGATCCGCGCGAAGCTCGGCCTCGACCAGCCGATCCTCGTCCAGTTCGCGATCTGGCTCGGCAAGGTGCTGCAGGGCGATCTCGGCGAGTCCTTCTTCTTCAAGACGCCCGTGGCGACGCTCATCGCCCAGCGGATCGGGCCGACTTTGGCCCTCGCCACCACGACCATGATCGTCACCGTCGCGGTCGCGGTCCCGCTCGGCACGCTCGCCGCCTGGCGGCACGGTACGCTCCTCGACCGGTTCGTCATGGGCTTTTCGGTCCTGGGCTTTTCGGTCCCCGTCTTCGTGCTGGGCTACGCGCTGATCTACGTCTTCGCGATCCAGCTCCAGTGGCTGCCGGTCCAGGGCTATCGACCGCTCTCGGCCGGGCTCGGCCCCTTCTTGACCCAGCTCGCGCTCCCCTCCTGTGCCCTCGCCGTGATCTACATCGCGCTCGTCGCGCGGATCACCCGGGCCGCGCTGCTCGAGGTCTTGGGCGAGGATCATGTTCGAACCGCCCGCGCCAAAGGTCTCGCGGAGTCGGCCGTGCTGCTCCGCCACGGGCTCAGGAACGCCGCCGTGCCGATCGTGACCGTGATCGGGCTCGGCATCGCGCTTTTGATCGGCGGGGTCGTGGTCACCGAGAGCGTTTTCAACATCCCCGGGCTCGGCCGGCTCACCGTCGATGCCGTGCTCGGCCGCGACTATCCGACGATCCAGGGCGTCATCCTCGTCTTCTCCTTCCTTTACGTGCTGATCAATCTCGTGATCGATCTCCTCTACACCCTGCTCGACCCGAGGATCCGCTATTGAGCGCCCGGCCCCGCGACCTGCCGCTCGCCGAGCCGCCGGCCGAGCTCGTGCTTCCGGACACGGCGGCGGCGGCCGCCGCCGCGGCCGGCGGGGTGCCGCTCCACCGCCGCCTGCTGCGCCATTCGGGCGTGCTCGCGGGCGGTTTCCTGCTCCTGCTCATGGCCCTCGTGGCCCTCTTCGCCCCCTGGCTCGCGACCCGCGACCCGGTGGCGATCGACCCCGCAAACCGCAACAAGCGGCCCGGCTTCGAGCGGGTCGTCACGGACGCCCAGGGCCGCGAGGAGCGGATCGTCCACTGGATGGGCACCGACAGCCTCGGCCGCGACGTCTATTCCCGGGTCGTCTACGGCGCCCGGATCTCGCTCGTCGTGGGTGCCGCGGTCGCCGCCATCGCGGTCGCCGTGGGCCTCGCGATCGGCCTCGTCTCGGGTTACCTGCGCTGGCTCGATGCGATCGTCATGCGGATCATGGACGGGCTCATGGCGATCCCCGGCATCCTCCTGGCCCTCGCCCTCGTGGCCCTGTGGGGTGCCGGGCTCGTGACGGTGATCCTCGCGATCGTCGTGCCCGAGGTGCCGCGCGTGGTGCGCCTCGTCCGCTCCGTCGTGCTCCAGGTGCGCGAAGAGCCCTATGTCGAGGCGGCGGTGGCCGTCGGCACGCGGCTGCCGGCCCTTCTCTGGCGCCACGTCCTGCCCAACACGGTGGCGCCTTTGATCGTCCAGGGTACCTACATCGCGGCCTCCGCGATCCTGGTCGAGGCCATCCTTTCGTTCCTGGGCGTCGGTATCCCGACCGAAATCCCGACCTGGGGCAACATCATGGCCGAGGGCCGCACCCTCTTTCGCGTCTTCCCGCACAACATCCTGTTCCCCGGGCTGTTCTTGGCCGTGACCGTGCTGGCTGTGAACATGCTCGGCGACGGCTTGCGCGACGTACTCGACCCCAAGCTCGTCCGACGGATCTGAGGGGCGGCTTGCCGGCGGCGGGCGGCGCTGCCAGCTTCGCCCGCGAGGGAACCGATCGGTCGGAGGAGGAGATGCGCGAGGAAGCGGGCGTACCCGAACCGCGCCGCAACGTCCTGGGGGAACCGTTGCAGCCTTGCAGCCTGCGGCCGCGGACCGGCTTTTATCGCAACGGTTGCTGCGACACCGGGCCCGAAGACGTGGGCTCGCATACGGTCTGCGCGATCGTGACCGAGGAGTTCCTCGCCTTCTCGCGTGCCGTCGGCAACGACCTCTCGACGCCGCGGCCGGAATACGACTTCCCGGGGCTGCGGCCCGGCGATCGCTGGTGCCTGTGCGCGCCGCGCTGGCAGCAGGCGCTCGAGGCCGGCAAGGCGCCCAAGGTCGTACTCGCCGCCACCCACATCCGTGCCCTCGACTGGTGCCGGCTCGAGATTCTGAAGCGCCATGCGGTCGATCTCGCCTGAACCGTTTCGCGCGGCCGCGGCCTTCGCCGCGGCCTGGTCGGTTGCCCTGCTCGCCGCCCATCCGGCGGCCGCCGCCAAGGAGAAGTCCGGCCAACTCTGCGAGGTCGTGAGCGCGGTGAGCGGCGAGGGCCAGCTGCGCGACCGCACTCGGAAATGCAGGAAGGACGACGTCCTGCAAATCCTGGTCGTGAGCGCGAGCCTCGCGCCCGCGCGGGCGGCGGCTTTGGCCTGCGACCTGTCCGATCAGGTGCTGATCGAGGAGACCACCGACGCGCCGGGCATCGCCCGGGTCACCTGCACCTTCGCGGGCGAGGTCCGCGGCAAGCGATGAGCCGACCGTCGAACGGCGCCGCCGGGGCCGGCCGGCGGTGAGCACACCCGTCCTCGTGATCGAGCGGCTGCAGGTCGCGCTGCCGGCGGGGGCCGACCGGCGGCTCGCGGTCGACGACGTCTCGCTCGAGGTCGCGCGCGGCGAGATCCTCTGCCTCGTCGGCGAATCGGGCTCCGGCAAGTCGGTGACCGCCCAGGCCGTGATGGGGCTTTTGCCCAAGGGGCAGCTCGAGCCCGTGGGCGGCCGGATCCTGCTCGAGGGGGAGAGCCTCCTCGATGCCTCGCCCGCCCGGCTGCGGGCGCTGCGCGGCTCGCGCATGGCGATGATCTTCCAGGAGCCGATGACCGCCTTGAACCCGGTCATGCGCTGTGGCCGACAGATCGACGAGGTTTTGACCTGCCATCTACGGCTTTCGGCCGCCGAACGCGAGGCGCGTATCCTCCGCATCCTCGAGGAGGTCCGGCTGGCCGATCCGAAGCGGATCGCCGCCGCCTACCCGCACGAGCTCTCCGGTGGGCAGCGCCAGCGCATCATGATCGCGATGGCGCTCGTGCTCGAGCCCGCGCTGTTGATCGCCGACGAGCCCACGACCGCCCTCGACGTCACGACCCAAGCGCAGATCCTGCGGCTGATCGCGGATCTCCAGGATCGTCACGGGACGGGCGTGCTCTTCATCACCCACGATTTCGGCGTGGTCGCCGAGATCGCCGATCGGGTGGCGGTCATGCAGTCCGGGCGCATCGTGGAGACGGGCCCGCGCGATCGGGTCCTGCGCCGGCCCGAGCATCCCTACACCCGGATGCTGATCTCGGCCGTCCCCTCGCTCGAACCGCGCCACCCGCGGAGCCGCAAGGACGCGCCCTCGGTCCTGCGCACCGAGGGTTTGGGCAAGGCCTATACCACGGGTGGCTGGATCGGCAGGCGGCGAACCGTGCGGGCGGCCGAGGGCGTGAGCCTCACGGTGCGCAAGGGCGAGACGCTCGGCATCGTCGGCGAGTCGGGCTCGGGCAAGTCGACCGTGGCGCGCTGCATCGCCCGGCTCACCGACCCGAGCGAGGGCGAGGTCTGGCTCGGCGGCGATCCGATCGGCCGGCTGCCGCGCCGGCGGCTGCGGCCGCACCGGCGCCGCGTCCAGGTGGTCTTCCAGGACCCCTACCGTTCCTTGAACCCACGCCGCACGGTGGGCCAGTCGATCGTCGAAGGGCCGGTCAATTTCGGCACGCCGCCCGGGGTCGCACGCGAGCGCGCGCGCGAGCTTCTGCGCCTCGTCCGGCTCGACCCGAACGCCCTCGACCGCTACCCGCACCAGTTCTCGGGCGGTCAGCGCCAGCGGATCGCGATCGCCCGGGCACTCGCCATGGAGCCCGAGCTCTTGATCGCCGACGAGGCGGTCTCGGCGCTCGACGTCTCGGTCCAGGCCCAGGTGCTGGAGCTGCTCGACGAGATCCGCACCCGCCTCGAGCTCGCCGTGCTCTTCATCACCCACGACCTGCGGGTCGCGGCGCAGGTCTGCGACCGGGTCGCGGTGATGCAGGGCGGCCGGGTGGTCGAAGAGGGCGAGGCGGCCGAGGTCCTCACGACCCCGCGCCACCCCTACACCCGTGCCCTGCTCGAGGCCGCCCCCGGCCGCGGCTACCCGTTCGGCGCGGGCTAGCCCGCCGGCAACGGCACGAGATCGTCGAGGCGGAGCTCGCCCACGCCTCGAAGCGTGATGGTCTGGGTCTCCGGATCGAAGCCGCCCACCGCCGACCCGAGGTCGATCACCAGGTCCCGGCCGTCGCGGAAGACCGCGTCGTCACCCTCCCCGAGGACACCGTTCTCGTCGGTATCGAGAAGGAACGCGTCGAGGCCCCAGCCGGTCAGGTCCAGCTTGTCTTCGCCGGAGCGGAAGTCCTCGATCACGTCCCGGCCGCTGCCGTCGGACTCGTCGAAGCCGATCCGGTGGAACTGGAAGATATCGCGGCCGCTGCCGCCCAGGAGGATGTCGTCGCCGGTCCCTCCCACCAGGAGATCGTCGCCGGCGCCACCGTCCAGATAGTCGTTCCCGCCGCCCTTGCCGTAGAAGCCTGCATCGAAGCCGTTCCCGAACGGGTCCTCGAAGTCGACCCCGAACGGGTTGTCGCCGTAAAGCCGGTCGTTGCCCGCGCCGCCGAGGAGCGTGTCGTTGCCGCCGTAAGCGAGGGACGGCTCCAGCATGCCGTCACCGATCAGCACGTCGTCGCCGGTTCCGCCGTCGAGCCGGTCGTCGCCGCCCCAAGTGAAGCTACCCAGATGCTCGGCGTCGCCGTGCAGGCGGTCGTTGCCGCTTCCGCCCCAGAGCTGGTCGTCCCCGCCGCGCACGCGGGTATCGAGGGAGCGGGCGTCGCCGAACAGGACATCGTTGCCGGCCGCACCGAAGATCCGGTCGTTGCCACCGTTCAAGCCGAAGCCGAGGCCGTCGCAATCGCCGACGATCACGTCGTCGCCCGGGCCGCCGTCGATCCAATCGTCCCCGCAGGACCCGTAGCCGGGCCCGCCGTCCCCTTCACCCCAGATCGTGTCGTTGCCGGCCCCGCCCCTGAGCCGGTCGTTGCCGCCCGAGACGCTGCGCCACGGCATTTCGGGGTCGTGGGCGCGGTCGCCCATGATCAGGTCGTTGCCGCCCGAGCCGTCGACCGTGTCGTCGCCGCCTCGGGCCTCGATCCGGTCGGCGCCTTTGCCCGGCCGGCCACCGGCCCGTCCGCCACCGCGCGGGAGGAGGACGTCGTTGCCGTCGCTCCCGACGACGATGTTGACCGGAGCCGCGGCGGGCGCTGCCCGCGGCGTCTCCTCGTCGAGGCTCGAACGCGCGCCCCGCGACGCCCTGCTCGAGGCCATCCGTTCCTCCGCTCGGGTGGCCCCTCGCCGGGGAGGCCACCTCGAGTCGGAGGTTTAACGGATCGGAAACCGAGATGGAGCGAATTCGTCGCAAATCCGCGCGATCGTATGCCTTGCATAAAGGTTATGTGGTTGATCGGCCACGCGATCGTGAAAACGCGGAATTGAGGTGCCGGGAGCGGGCGACGGGCAGCACGGGCCCGCGCCCGACGCGGTGCCGGCCGGCCTCAGCCACCCGATGGCGGCACCGGGACGAGATCGTCGACCGACAGTTCCGAAACCCCGATGAACCGCACGAAGATCCCGAACCGAGCGACCGTCTCGACGCTCGACGAGCCGAGGTCGAGGACCAAATCACTCCCGTCTTGCGAGAAGAGTTCGTCGTCGGCATTCAAGATCCCGTCGGCGTTCGTGTCGAGCGCTTCGCCGTCGAGATCCCACCAGCCGAGGTCGAGCCTGTCTTCGCCCGACTCGAAGTCGAGGATCCGATCCTCGGTGCCGTCACGGAAGTCCTCGTCCGTCGGGAAAAACAAGAAGGTATCGGCCCCCTCGCCACCGATCAGATCGTCCGGTCCCGCTCCACCCACCAAGAGATCGTCGCCGGGACCACCGTCGAGTGTGTCCTTGCCGCCGTCCTGGCCGAACGCCCAGGGAGCGGGGCCTTCCGCTGCGCCGAGACGGACCGCATCCTCGCCGATCGGCGCGTCGCCGTAGAGCCGGTCGTCGCCCGGCCCGCCGTAGAGCGTGTCCCAAAGGCCGTCGGCCCCGCGCTCCAACAACCCGTCGCCGACCAACACGTCGTTGCCGGGCCCGCCGTCGAGGAGATCGTTGGCGCCTTGCGCGCTGGTCCTGAGCCGGTCGGCATCGCCGATCACGAGATCGTCGCCGGGCCCACCGTAGAGCCGGTCGGCACCCGAGGTTGCGATGTTGGCGAGCACCTTGCCGTCGCCGCGCAGGACGTCGTTCCCGGCCGCCCCGTAGAGGCGATCGTCGCCCGGCCGAACGCCGCTCGTGAGTTCGTCGGCGTCACCGAGAATCTCGTCGGCGCCGTCCCCCCGTCGATGCGATCGGCGCCGAAGCGCGTGTAGGCCGAGCCGCTCGGGCCTTCGCCGTAGAGCAGGTCGTCTCCCGGTCCGCCCTTGATCCGGTCGTCTCCCGCGGCGAGCGACGACCCGCCGGCTCCCACCTCGCCGTAGACCAAGTCGTTGCCGCGCGATGCGTCGACCCGGTCGCTGCCGAGCCCGGCGGCGATCCGGTCGGGACCCCAGGTGACCGAACCGCTCACACCCGAGCTCACCTTCCGCAGGACGATCAGGTCGTCGCCCGAGGTTCCGGTCACCTCGTTGAAACTTCGTGCCGAGGCACGCACCTCGACGGCCCGCCACTCCTCCTCGAGCCAGAGTGCCGCCGGACCAACCGGCTTCCGATTCATCGACCAGCCCTCCCGAAAATATGCTCCTCAGGCGATATCATCGGAGGTTTATCGCGTCAAGGTAGAAAACGCGGCCGGTCCGGCGGGCCCCGTCGGCAGAAGTCAAGCAGGCGTCAGCGGCACCAGATCGTCGACCGACAGGGAGCCGAGGCCCGAGAAGGTGATCGAGGCCGAGCCCGCCGGTGCCCGCCCGCTCGCCGTGCCGAGGTCGAGGGCGAGGTCGCCACCCACGAACCTCACCCCGACATCACCCGGGGCCACCCGCCCGTTGCGGTCGGTGTCGAGCAGGGTTCCGTCGAGCTGCCAGCCCGTGAGGTCGAGCCGGTCCCTGCCCGCTTCGAAGTCGCGGATCACGTCGGCGCCCGAGGTGATCGGCGGTCCGGACGAGTCCTCCCCGAGCCAGAGCCCGAAGGCGAAGGTGTCGGCGCCCCTGCCGCCGATCAGCACGTCGTCGCCGTCCCCCTACGAGCAGATCGTTGCCCGGCCCGGCGTCGAGCCGATCGTTGCCGCCGTCCCCGAATTCGAACCCGCCGCGCGACCAGGAGCGGTCGGTTCCGGCGATGTCGCCCCCGTAGAGGCGGTCGTCACCCTTGCCACCGAACAGTCGGTCGTCACCGCCCCGCGATTCCTTGTCGAACTCCAAAGTGTCGCCGACCAGGAGATCGTCGCCGGTGCCGCCCAAGAGCGTGTCGTCGCCGCCGGAGGCGAAGCGCATGCGGTCGGCGTCACCGATCAGCCGGTCGTTCCCCGGTCCGCCATCGATGGTGTCGTTCCCACCGATCATCTGCTCGCTCGCCCAATACTCCGAAGCGAACTCCCGAGCGTCGCCGCGGACGAGGTCGTCTCCTCTGCCGCCCCGGATCAGGTCGGCGTCGCCCCGCCGGGGCCGTTCCCACCAAACCAATTGCTCCCGGTCACCGAAGATCTCGTCGTTGCCGGCGGCGGCGTCGATGAAGTCGGCTCCTGCCCCGGCGCCGATCCGGTCGTCGCCCGGTCCCGGCTGCCCGGCGACCCCCCGGCTCGAACCCCCGGGGCGGATCACGTCCGGCTCGTCCGTGCCGATCACGACGTTCACCTGTGCCGCGACGAGCGGCTGCCCGATGTCCTCCTGCATCTGCCTTTCCCGCGTGCGAGGCGATATCCTTGGGACTTCCACTTACCATGCCGGGCGGCCTACCGATTTGATCTGGATCGAGTCCGGAGTGATCGGCCGCCGCCGCGGGCGGCCTCGGCGGCGCGTCGGGGGCGAGCCGCCGAACGCGCGGGGCCCGGCCGGACCGAGCTCCTCGACCGGTCAGCCGAACACCCCCAGGCGCGCGAGCCGCGCGTCGCGGCCGTAGACGTCCTCGCGGAAGCGGACCGTTCCGTCGGCATCCACCGCCGCTCCCAGGTACGTGACGTGGACGAGCGGCCGGGAGCGCAGCGGGATCGTTCGCGGTCCCCGGCTCTCCTCGATGGCCGCCTCGATCCGCTCCCGATCCCAGCCCTGCTCGGCCAAGAGGAGGGCCGCGAGTTCGTGCATCCGCGCCACCCGCATGCAGCCGTGGCTGAAGGTGCGCTGGCTGCGCGCGAAAAGCTCTTTTTTGGGCGTGTCGTGCAAATAGACGTCGAAATCGTTCGGCATCTCGAGCTTGATCCGGCCGAGCGGGTTCTTGGGCCCCCATTCCTGCCGCAAGCGGTAAGGGAAGTTGTTGCGGCCGAGGCTCTCCCAGGGCACCGTGGCCGGATCGACCCGTCGCCCGTCCCGGTCGAAGACCACCATCTCGTTGCGGGCGAGCCAGGCCGGGTCCTTCTGGACGTCGGGGAGGATCTCCTTGACCGCGATGCTGCGCGGCACGTGCCAATAGGGGTTGAGCGTCACGGCCACGGCCCGCGCCGTGAGCTCCGGTGTCTGGTTGTAGCGCGTGCCGACGATGATCGGGCTCTCGAGCAGCACCCGTTCCTGCCCCGGGGCCGGCTCCTCGACGAGCTCGAGCCGGAAGCCGGCGATGTCGACCAGGAGCCAACGCGGCGCGCGGTTCACCGGTAGCCGCCGCAGCCGCTCCATGGCGAGGATCACCTGCGTGATCCGCCACGTCACCGGCGCAGCGAGCGCAGCAGCGGTGCGCCGGCCGAGCACCCCGTCGGGCTCGAGCCCGTGCCGTTCCTGGAAGCGCCGGAGGGCCGTGACGAGCGGCGGGTCGAGCAGCTCGCCCTCGAGCGGACCGGGGAACCCGTCGGTCTCGGCGAGCCGCCGGCGCAAGGCCGGGATCGCCGGATGCGCCTCTCCGGGCCCCACCTTGCCCTCGACCGCGGGCACCGGGGTCCAGCCGCCGCGCGCCGCCACCGCGCGAAGCTCCGCGAGGAGCGTCACGAGCCGGGCGTAGCGCGGCGTCGCGGGTGCCAGTTCGGCGAAGAACCCGGCCGGGTCGGGCGCCCGGGCGAGCCGCTCGAGCAGGGCCTCGGGCTCTTCGGCCGGTGCGGCGGTTCGAGGCGGCAGGCCCGGGATCGGCCGGCCCCGTGCGAGGTCGCGGGCCAAGGCCAGGAACGCGGCCGTGGCGGCGAGCTCGAGGCCGGCCGGGTCGGCCCCCGGCGCGGTGAGGAGCGCGGAGGCGTAATCCTCGGGCTCGAGCCCGTGCCGCTCCGTGGCGCCGATCGCCTGCCGCAGGGCCGCGAGGCGCCGGTCGGCGGCCTCGCTGCCGTGCCAGAACGGTGTGGCGCTCGGGCGGGCGAGAAAACGGTGGAGCGCCGCCCGCTCGGCCGGGTCGAGGGCCGGACGGCCGGACGCGAGGCCGTTGGCGCCCGCCCGCCCGGCACGGCCCGCGGCGGCGAGCCCGCTTCCGAGCACCAAAAGCCGCCGCCGGGTCAGAGGGAACATGACGACGAAGTGACGACCCGCGCACCGAAAAGCAAGACGGCCCCCGAAGGGGCCGTCGCGCTCGTGCCGACCCCATCGCTCAGAGTGGGACGTCGGCCGGCGTGGAGGTGTCGAAGTCGCTCAGCCCGAGCACCACGCCCTTGGCCACGGTGATCACGGTGACATCGACGCCGGCCGTGCCGCCAGCCGCGGCGCCGAGGTCGATCGCGACCTTGGTGCCCTTGGCGGTCACGAAATCGTCGGCCGAAGTGAGCTGGTTGTCGTCGTTGCTGTCGAGATCGGCGAAGGTCAGCTTCACGCCGCCGAGGTTCAGGTATCGGAGATTGAGTTTGTCCTCACCCTGCACGAAATCCTTGATCGTGTCGCGGCCCTTGCCGAGGAAGAAGATGTCGTCGCCGGTACCACCGACCAGGAGATCCTTCCCGCCGAGCGTCGAGCCGTCGTCGCGCGCAAAATCGCCGAACAGGAAGTCGTCCCCGTCACCGCCGTAGATCTTGTCGGCCCCGCCCTTCGAGTTGGTGAACCCCTCGTAGGCGTCACCGAAGATGTAGTCGTTCCCCGCGTCGCCGAAGAGCGTGTCGGCCCCGCCCACGGCACCGTTGATCATCCGCTGGCCGTCGCCCTGGATGCTGTCCTCGCCGTCCCCGCCGAAGATCCGGTCCTTGCCGCCGAACGCGCCGTCGAGGATGCCGTTGGAAAACGGTGCGGTCGGGTCGTCCTGGTCGCCGGCGTCACCGTAGAGCACATCGTTTCCGAGGCCGCCCGTGATCTGGTCGGCGCCGCCGCGCTCGCCGGTCGTGAGGTTCAGCGCGTCGCCCACGAGCACATCTTGCTCGCTTCCAATCGTGTCGGCGCCGATCAGCCTGTCCTTGCCGAGGGTGCCCGTCTGCCCTGCCATGTCCGATCTCCCGAAGTCCGTCTCTCAGCGTTCCTCGATCCCGCCGCCCGGCTTCGCACCGGCGCGCGATCCCGAGGGTCGGCGTAGCGTTGGAGTAGCGGACGGGTCAAGGTGAGCTTGGATTAACCAACAAGTCGTGCGTGTCATGGTACACTCCCGCATCAACCGTCGGCGCCGTTCAGACGAGCCGGCCCCGGCGCAGCCGGACGACCGAGGCGTCCGGCCGGCTGCGCAGGACGAGCGCGAGGTGCTCCGGATCGTCGATCAGCCGGCACACACCCGGGACCGACAGCCGCCAGACCGTGCGCGCCGATCCCTGGGCCCGGGGCTCGTCGTCGGCTCCACCTTCCCTTCGATCGAGGCTCGCGCGCTCCCTCGTGCTCATCTCGAGGTTCCTCCCGCGGCTCGCTGCCGCAGCCCTGCCGTAGTCGATCGCGCGGGCGCCGGCTGTCGCGCCGATCACACAGGACCCGGCCGGGAACCTGCCAGCCGTGCCGACCGAGCGGGCGAGGGACGCGGGCGCTGCCGGGTACGTCCCGACGCGGATCGTCGCGGACGTCCTTGACCCCCGTCGCACGCAGCCCATTGTGGACGATCGAGGCAAGGGAGGACCCGCCGATGCTCGACGCCAAACGACTGCTCGATTCGCTGCTCCAGGCCGGGATGACCGATTCGGCCCCGCAGCGGATCCGCCACGCGCTCGGTCCGGACGGGCTCGGCGGCCAGCAGGGTGGCGGGCTCCTGGGCCATCTCGCCGGCATGCTCGGCGGCCAGGCCCCGAGCGCGGGGCAGGCGGGAGGTGGGCTCGGCGGGATCGTCGGGCAGGTCCTGGGCGGGCTGCAACAGTCGGTGGGGCGCGCCGGCGAAGGCATCAAGAGCAACGACCCCTTGACCGTGGGCGGCCTCGGGGCGATCGCCGGGGCGCTCCTGGGTGGCCGCAAGGGGGCCGTCGGCGGCGGCGCGCTCGCGCTTTTGGGCAGCCTCGCGCTCGCCGCCTTGCAGGCCAGCGGCCGAGCACCAGCCGCAGGCGCGCAGCCCGCCGTCGATCGGCTGGCCGACCAGCTCGGCTCCGAGGACACCGCGCTCCTCCTCGTTCGAGCGATGGTCGCCGCGGCCAAGGCCGATGGGCGGATCGACCAGCAGGAGATCGCTCGGATCACCGGCAAGCTCGAGGAGATCGGCGCCGACGAGGAAACCCGGCAGTTCGTGGCCGAGGAGCTGCGCCGGCCGCTCGACCTCGATTCGATCGTCCGTGCCGTCCCCGGTCCCGAGGTCGCGGTCGAGGTCTACGCCGCCTCGCTCTTGGCGATCGAGGTCGACACCCCGGCCGAGCGCGCCTACCTTGAGGCGCTCGCCGGCCGCCTCCAGCTGCCCGCGCCGGTCGTGGCGCAGGTCCACCGGGCCCTCGGCGTCGCCTGAGCGGCGGGCGCGCCGGTCCCGCCCGGGCTCAGCGCAGGAACTCGGGCGAGATCAGCCGCGGCAGGAAGAGGACGATCTCGGGAAAAGCGATCAAGAGCCCGAGCACCAGGAGCATGGGTGCGAGCAGGATCGCCACGTCCTTCAAGGCCTCGACGACCCGGATCCCGGCCACGTGGCAGGCGATCATGAGGCAGAGCCCGTAGGGCGGGGTGACGAGCCCGAAGGCGAGGCTCACGATGCCGATGATCGCGAAATGGACCGGATCCATGCCGACGCTCCGGGCGAGCGGCTCGAGGATCGTGCCGACGATGATGATCGCCGGGATCGCATCGAGGAACAGGCCGACCACGAGGAAGGCTGCGGCGATGAACAGGCCCGTGGCGATGAAGCCCATGCCCCAGGCCTGGACGCCCTCGAGCAAGATCTTGGGGATCTGGTAGTAGGCCAAGAGCCAGCCGAACGCCGAGGCCGTGCCGACGCAGAAGAGCGCCACCGAGGCGAGTCGGCCCGTGTCGAGCAGGGCCCGGTGCAGGCCCGAAAGGTCCATCTCGCGATAGACCAGGACCGAGAGCACGGTCGCGTAGAGGACGGCGATGCACGCACTCTCGGTCGCCGTGAACCAGCCGAAGATCTTGCCGCCGATGATGATCATGGGTGTGGTGAGCGCCGGGACCGAGCGCAGGAAGGCGCGGGCGAGCTCGCCCCAGGAGGCGCGTGCGTCGGTCGGGTAGCCGCGCAGGATCGAAAGGCCGTGCACCGTGGCGAGCTGGACCAGGCCCAACAGCAGCCCGGGGACGATTCCCGCGAGGAACAGCGCGCCGATCGAGGTCGTGAGGATCCCGCCCCAGACGATCATCAAGATCGAGGGCGGGATGATCACCGCGAGCACGGCGGAGACCGCGGTGACCGCGGCGGAGAAGGGAGCGTCGTAGCCGGCCTTCACCTGGGCCGGGATCAGGAGCCGCGAGGTCGAGGCGGCATCCGCGGTCGAGCTGCCCGAGATCCCGGCGAAGAGGATCGAGAGCACGACGTTGACCTGGGCGAGCCCGCCCGGGCGGTGGCCGACCATGGTCTTGGCGAGCCGCACGAGCCGGTCGGTGATGCCGCCCACGTTCATGAGGTTGGCGGTCAGCAAGAAGAACGGTACGGCCAAGAGGATGAAGGAATTGTAGGCGTTGAAGGTTTCTTGGACGAGGACGAAGGGCGAAAGCCGCGGCTCGATCAGAAGCGGCGGCAGGCAGGCGAGGCCGAGCGCGAAGGCGACCGGCACGCGCAGCACCAAGAGCGCGAAGAAGACCCCGAACAAGAGGAGCGCGGCCTCGCCGGGCGAGAGGACGGCGGCACCCGGGATCACGGCCCCCTCCCGCGCAGGACCCGCACATCCTCGAGGACCCGCTCGAGGAGGAAGAGGACCCAGACGAGGCCGGTGATCGGCCAAGCCATGTGGATGAGCCACAAGGGCAGTTCGGCGAGTTCGCTGATCCGGTAGAAGGCGCCCTCGGTGAACCGCCAGCCCCACCAGAGGAAGACGCCGGCCAGGACCGCGATCGCCAGATCGGCCAGAAGGTCGAGCAGCGCCTGCCGACGCGCGCCGCCGGGCGGCCAGAGATCGACGAGGAGGTGGGTGCCCTCCCGCACGCCCAACATCGCGCCGAGCATGATGGCCCACACGAACAGGAAGCGGGCCATCTCCTCGGTCCAGATGTACGACGGGATGAGTGCGGTGTAGCGGGAGAAGATCTGCAGGCTCACCGGGATCACGAGCACCGCCACGGCGAGCACGAGGAGAGCCCGCAAGAGGGCTGCGAGCACGTCGTTCAGCGCCGTCAACGGCCCGCGCCGGCCGTCGGCCATGTCGCTCTCCTCCGGGTCGTCGAGCGGGGCGGTGCTCCGGCACCGCCCCGCGGCCGCTCGGATGGCGTTGTCAGATGGCGTTGATCTTGGCGTAGATCGCGTCGGCCTCGATCTCCTTGGCGTAGGCCGCCATGACCGGGTCGACCGCCTTCTTCATCGCCTCGCGGTCGGCGAACGGCACGCGCTCGAGCTTGCCGGCCTTCTCCAGGGCCTCGAGCTTGGCGCCGTCCTCGCTCGATTCGACCTGCCGGCCGTAGGTCCCGGCCTCCTTACCGGCCCTCCGGATCGCTTCCTGCAGGTCCTTCGGCAGATTGGCGAAGGTCTTGGCGGAGAAGCAAATGGGCCGGATCGTGATGGCGTGCTGGGTGAGCGCGAGCTTGGGTGCGACCTCGTAGAACTTCATCTGCTCGACACCGGCCGCCTCGTTCTCGCCAGCCTCGATCACCCCGTTCTGGATCGCGTTGTAGACTTCGTTGTAGGCGATCACGGTCGGCGCCATCCCGGCCGCGGCGAAGGTCCGGCTCCAGATCGGTGCGCCCTGGACGCGGATCTTGAGCCCCTTGAGGTCGGCCATGGTCCGCAAGGGCCTTCGGGCGAAGATGTTGCGCACCCCGCCGCCGGCATAGCCGATCAGCATCACTTGCGCGCGCTTCTCGACCTCCTGGGCGACCGGCGCCAACAGATCGGCCTCCAGCACCTTGTTCCAGTGGTCGAGATCGCGGAACAGGAACGGCGCGTCGATGAACGGCGCCGCCTTCGAGAACGTCGACATGTGCGCCGGCGAGACGATCGCGTAGTCGACCGCCTGTCCCTGCGCCATGTACTCGAAATACTGCTTCTCGAGGCCGAGCGCGCTGTTCTTGTGCAAGATGAACTCGATCGGCTTGTCGTAATATTGCTTGACCAGCTCGGCGAAACGGGTGAGCGCCTTGGTGAAGGCGTGCTCGTCGCTGAACTGGACGGCACCGTTCAAGGTGACGGTCTGCGCGGCGGCCCCGCGCAGCACGAAGGGCATCGCCACGGCACCCGCGGCACCGGCGAGCAGTCGACGACGCAACATGTGGGCCTCCCCCGTTGCAGCTTCTCACCGGTGCGCACTTAGCCGCCCGAGACCCCGCTTGTCATGCCCCGTCACCGCGCCCCCGCCCTGCGCGCCGACGCCGGGCTCCGCGACACCCGCCCGAGGCCGGCGCCGCGGCCCATCCGCCCGGGGTGGAGGAGGCTGTCGCGGCAGCCGCGTCGCCCGCGCTCCTGCGCACGGCAGTCGCGGCAGCCGATGCCCCGGCTCGCCGCCTCCGGGCGATCACCCGGGCGCGCGGCTGCCGCGCGGCTGCCACGGCCGACCGGATGTCCGGCGGGCCCCTCACGGCCCCGTGTAAGGCTTTGCCCGGCCGCGGGGATTTTTGCTCTTTACAAGGGGCGCGATCGCCCCCATATGCGCGGTCCCGAGAAGGAAGCCCAAGCACTGCGGCGCGCGCGGCGGCGGCTGACTGATCGTCTTGACTCCCCCAGGGGTTGGGAGGTCGGTATGGCTGACACCTTCGGCAGCGCCGCGGCGCTGCTCGCTCTGCGCTCCCCGGAGAACCCGGTGATCTGCGTCCGGCCGCACCTCATCGAGGCGCGGGCCCGGCGGGTCGTGGCCGCGTTCCCCGGGGACGTGCTCTACGCGGTCAAGTGCAACGACACGCCGATCGTCCTCGAGGCGCTCTGGCGCGGTGGCGTGCGCCACTTCGACACCGCCTCGATCGGCGAAGTGCGCCTCGTGCGCCGCCTGCTGCCGCAGGCGCGTTGCCACTTCATGCACCCGGTCAAGAGTGCGGAGGCGATCGCCGAGGCCTACCACCGCCACGGGGTACGCCGCTTCGTCTTCGACCACGAGGACGAGCTCGCCAAGATCGTGGCGGCCACCGACCGGGCGCGCGACCTCGAGCTGTTCCTTCGGCTCGCCGTCCCGGGCCAAGGCTCGCTGCTCTCGCTCACCGGCAAGTTCGGCGTCGAGCGCGAGGAGGCGGTCCGCCTGTTGCGCCGGGCCCGCGGCATGGCGGCCGAGCTCGGCCTCACCTTCCACGTCGGCTCGCAATGCGTCGATCCCGAGGCCTTCGAGCGGGCGATCGCGATCGCCGCCGAGGTCGCGCACGCCGTGGGCGGGGTCGAGCATCTCGACGTGGGCGGCGGGTTCCCGGCCCTCTACAAGGGCGACGAGCCGGAGTTCGAGGCGTTCGTAACCACGATCGTGGGCGCGGTGGTGGCGCACGGCCTCGGCTGCCGGCTGCAGTGCGAGCCCGGCCGGCTGCTCGTCGCCGACGGCGCTTCGGTGCTGACCCGGGTCGAGCTGCGCCGTGGTCAGGCGCTCTACCTCAACGACGGGGTCTACGGGAACCTGGCCGAGCTCAAGTGGATCGGCCCGCAGTTCCCGATCCGGCTCGTCCGCCCCTCCGGTCCCGTCGCGGGCGAGACCGCGGCCTTCGACCTCTACGGCCCGACCTGCGACAGCATCGACAGCATGCCGGGGCCGCACCGGATCGTCCGCGAGGTGGGCGAGGGCGACTGGCTCGAGGTCGGCATGATGGGCGCCTACTCGAACGCCTTGAAGACCGGCTTCAACGGCTTCGCGAGCGAGGCTGTGGCGATCATCCGCGATCGCGGCTGGTATCTCCAGGCGGCGGGCAGCGAGCCGACCGCGCTCGCCGCCTGAGCGCGCCTCAGCTGCCCGGCGAACCGGCCGACGCCGCGGCCCGCTCGGCCAACAGGCGGGCGATCGCCGGATAGTCGGGCTTGCCGGTCGCGAGGCGCGGCAGCGTCTCGAGCGGGACGATCTCCGCCGGCAGCAAGAGCTCGCTCGCGCCCAGCTCGCGCGCCACCCGCACGAGATCGCCGCGGCCGAGCCGCGGCGCGGTCGTGACCAGGACCAGCCGTTCGCCCTTCTTGGGATCGGTGAGGGCCAGCACGGCGTGCGTCTCCTCCGGTGCGGCGCGCAGCGCGAGCTCCTCGGCCGCGGCGAGGCTCACCATCTCGCCGCCGACCTTGGCGAAGCGCTTGGCCCGACCGAGGATCGTCACGTAGCCCTCCTCGTCGACCGAGACGATGTCGCCCGTGTCGTACCAGCCACCCTCGGGCGGCAGGAGCGCGCCCGGGTGCGCCGGATCGAGATAGCCGCGCATCAGATTGGGGCCGCGGACGAAGAGCCTTCCGCCCCGCTCGATGCCGGCGACCGGCTCGAGCCGCCAGTCGATCCCGGGCAGGAAGCGGCCGACCGTGTCCGGCCGGTTGTGGTGCGGCGTGTTGGCGGCGAGGACCGGACCCGTCTCGGTCGCCCCGTAGCCCTGCAGCACGCGGACCCCGAACCGGTCCTGCCAGAGCCGGCGGGTCTCCTCCTGCAGCCGCTCGCCGCCGGCCACCAGGTAGCGCAGCGAGCGGAAGTCCAAGGGATCGGCGACCCGGGCGTAGCCGCGCAGGAAGGTGTCGGTACCGAACAGGATCGTCGAATCGGTGCCGTAGACCAGCTCGGCGACGGTCCGATAGTGCAAGGGTGAAGGGTAAAGGAAAACCGGCGTCCCGGTGCGCAAGGGCAAGACGAGCCCGCCCAAGAGGCCGAAGCCGTGGAACAGCGGCAGGGCCGCGAAGCAGCGATCGTGCGCGCCGAAGTCGAACAGCACGGCGACCTGCGCAGCATTGGCGAGCAGGGCGGCGTGCGAGAGCGCGACGGCCTTGGGCCGTCCTTCCGAGCCCGAGGTGAAGAGGAGGACGGCAGTCTCGCCCTCCTCGACCGCGAAGCGGGCGTGGAAGCGCCGGGCCCAGGCCGCCTCGAGGAGCGCGCGCAGCCGAGCCGCCGTGCCGAGCTCGTCCCGCAGGTCCTCGAGGAACAGAACCCGGGCGCGGCCGGCCACCGCCTCGATCTCCCGCTGGAGCCGGGCCTGCTCGACGAAGCTGCGCGAGGCGAGGACGAGGCCGATCCGGCCGACCTCGAGCGCCGCCAGGAGGTTGTGCGTCCCGGCGGCGTAGTTGAGCATCGCCGGGACCCGGCCGATCGCCTGCAGTCCCATGAAGGCGGCGAGCGTGGCGCAGGCGTTGGGCAGGAAGAGGCCGACCGCCTCGCCGCGTTGGGTCTCCCGCTCGAGCCGCCGGCCGAGCAGGAGGGCACCCACGACCAGCCGGCCGAGCGAGAGCCGGGTGCCGCGCACGTCCCGGGCGAACGGCCGCCCGCCGCCGTGCCGCTGCCGCGCCTCGAGCAGGGCTCCGAACAGGCTCGCGGGGCGCACATCCGCACGGAACAGCGCCTCGACCAAGAAATCGTGGATGAGGGTGGCCGCGCGCTGCCGCCGGGCGCGGCCGCGCAAGGCCTCGGGCAGCGCGAGCCGGCGCGGCTCGAAGAAGCGGACCCGGATTTTCGGCAGGAGCCGCCGGCGCACCTGGCCGCGGCCGAGCCGGGAGAGGAAGCTCCGCTCCGCGCCCAGGATCGCGGCCGGGACGATCGCCGCATCCGCCCGGTCGGCGATCCAGGCCGGGCCGGCGTAGATCTTCATGAGCCCGCCCGTCACCGTGATCCGGCCCTCCGGGAAAATCGCGAGCGGGGTGCCGGCGGCCACGAGCTCCGCGAGGCGGCGCGCCTCGAGCGGCTTCGTGGGGTCGATCGCGACGAGCCGCAGGGGCGTGCGGAAGGGGGCGAGCCACCAGCGGGCGAGCCAATCGTGCCAGACCGCGAAGACCGGGATCTCGTCGAGGGCCGCGAGCAACAGCGGCCCGTCGAGGAAGGAGACGTGGTTGGCGACCAGGATCCGCCGCGCACCGGCCTTGCCGAACTGCTCGGAACCCTGGACCTCGAGCCGGAACAGGAGCCGGAACAGCGTCCGGAAGACGCGCTGGATCGTCCGCCCCGGCAGGAACGGCAACGCCGCCACGAAGCCGCCCGCTACGGCCAGGAGCAGGCCGAGGGCGAGGCCCGTGCGCGGGGCGCCGAGGAGCGTGAACCCACCGGCGAGCGCCGCGAACGTCGCGAGGAGGATCGCGGCGATCCGGAGCGTCCAGCCCGCGAGCGTTGCCCGCCGCTCGGCAGCACCCTCGCCGGCCGGCTCGCCCGGCACGTCCCGCCCGGCGCTCACCCGGCCGCCCGCCGCAGGCGCTGCACGCCTTCGACGAAGCGGCGCAGCGTGTTCGAGATCGCCCCGCGCGGGATCATCGCTTCCACGAGCTGGAACCGGCCGCGCCGCGCCACCGCCGCCTCGAGCGCGGCGGCGAGCTCGGCCCGGGTCACGACGCGCCTCCCCTCTCCGCCCAAGGCCGCTGCGGCCTCGGCGAAGCGCCAATCGTCGAGGTCGTTGAAGCGGCTCTCCGGCTGGAACACGCGCAGCATCTCCCAGCTCCGGTTGTTGAAGACGAGCACGATCGGGTCGATGCCGAGCTTACGACAATTGCCGAGCTCCCACCCGGTCATCTGGAACGCCCCGTCGCCCACGAGGGTGAGCACCCGCCGGCCGGTCGTGAGCTGGGCCGCCATCCCGGCCGGCACGCCGTAGCCCATCCCGGCATAGTAGGCCGGGGCAGTGAGCGGCCCGTGGTCGAGCGACATGGCGGTGAAGAGGCAATCGCCCACGTCGCAGGCGATCGGCATCACCCCGTGCCGGGCGAAGAGGTCGTTGAGGCCGCGGGCGATGTCGTCGGGGGTGATCGGCTGCTCGTCGGCCGGGAGCCCACGCGGCACGACCGGGCGCGGTGCCGCGACCGCGGCACCCAGCGGGCGGGCCCGCTCGAGCAGCGCCTCGACCAATGCCCGCAGCGGGATGTCGGGGAAGAGGTGGAACCCCATCGCCACCGCCCGGTCGCAGGCGCGGATCGTGCGCCGCAAATCGAGCTTGCCCACGCTCACCCCGAAATTCGTGTCGGAGAGGATCACGCCCAGGAGCAGCAGCCCGTCCGAGCCCTCGACGAGTTCGGCCACTGCCGGATCGCCCGCCGCCCCGAGATAGGTGCCGACGACCGGCGCATCGGCTTCGGAGAGGAGACCGCGGCCCATGAAGGTCGTGACGACCGGGATGGCGAGCCGGCGGGCGAGTTCGGCGACCTCGGCCTCGAGGCCGAAGCGGCGGATCTCGACGTCGACCAGAAGGACCGGCCGCGCGGCCGCGGCGAGGCGTTCCATCACCGCATCGGCGCAGGCCGCGACCGCCTCGGAATCGAAGGGCCAGGGGACGGGCGGCGGCACGGGCTCGACCGGCACCGCCACCATGTCGCGCGGGACCTCGAGATAGACCGGTCGGCTCTCCTCGACGGCCGCCTGCAGCACCCGAGCGATCTCGCCGGGTGCCGTGCGCGGATCGTCGAGCCGGGCCTGCGCCACCGTGATCTCCTCGAACACCCGGTATTGGGTGTCGAGCCGCGGGCCCTGATGGTGCAGGAGCAGGCCCGAGCGGCTCTCGTGCCGGCCGGGTGCGCCGGAGATCACGACCACGGGCGACTTCTCGGCATAGGCGGCGGCGACCGGATTGACGATGTTGAAGGCCCCCGCCCCCCAGGTCACGGCCGCCACACCCGGTGCCGAGCGGAAGCGGGCCGCGGCGTCCGCCGCGAAGCCCACCGCCGGCTCGTGCGAGAGGGTGTGCACGGGTAGGATCGCGCACTCTTCGGCGATCTCGAAGAAGGGCAGCGCGAAATCGCCCGGGATGCCGAAGATCTCGCGGACCCCGCGTGCCTCGAGCGCGCGCAACAGCGCCTCGACCAGCCGCATCCGACGCCCTCCGTCGTCCGGCGGATCGTCCCGCCGGCTCGCCTCGCCATCTACCACGGCCCGCCGCTCGCCGCAGGAGGTGAGGCCCCGGATCGGCAGGCCTCCCGAACGGTGATGCGGACGCGCCGGGCGGACTCTCCGAGCCGCTTGCGACGATCGGAGGTGCGTGCTGAAGCTGGCGATCGTCACCCGCCGGAGATCGAGCCTTGCGCGCCCTCGTGACCGCCGGATTCGTCGCGAGCGTCGTGGCCGGCGCCGCCGCCGCCCAACCGGGCGATCCGGTGGCCGGGCGGGCGCTCGCGGTCGAGCTCTGCTCGAATTGCCATCTGGTGCCCGGGCTCGGCCGCGGGCCGGTGCCCGACGGCGTCCCGACCTTCGCCGCGATCGCCCGGAAATGGGCGGCCGCGGCGGCGCTCGCCGATCGACTGATCGTCCCGCCGCACCCCGACATGCCGCCGCCACCGCTCGGCAACCGGCAGCGTCTCGATCTCGCCGCCTGGATCCTCTCGCTGCGGGATTGAGCCCGGCCGGCTCAGCCGGCCGCGACGATCTGCGTGCCGAAGCCGCCCTCGGTGAAGAGCTCCAAGAGGATCGCGTGCGCCACCCGACCGTCGAGGATCACCGCCGCCTCGACCCCCTGCTCGACCGCGGCGAGGCAGGTCTCGACCTTGGGGATCATCCCGCCCGAGATCACACCGTCGCGGATCCAGCTTCGCGCCGTCGCCGCATCGAGCGTCGGCACGAGCCGTTTCTCCGCATCGAGCACGCCCTTGACATCGGTCAGCATCAAGAGCTTGCGCGCCTTGAGGGCACCCGCGACCGCACCCGCCACGGTGTCGGCGTTGATGTTGAAGGTCTGCCCGTCCTCGCCCACGCCAATGGGCGCGATCACCGGGATGATGTCGCTCTCCGTCAGGACGTCGAGCACGTGGGTGTTGACCCGTGTGGGCTCGCCCACGAAGCCGAGGTCGATTACCTGCTCGATCGCGCTGCCCGGATCGCGCCGGGTCCGGGTGAGCTTTCGGGCCTCGACGAGCCGGCCGTCCTTGCCGCACAAGCCCACCGCCATGCCGCCGGCGTTCTGGATCGCCGTCACGATCTCCTTGTTGATCCGCCCGGCCAAGACCATCTCGACGACCTCGACGGTGGCCGCATCGGTGACCCTGAGCCCGTCGACGAAGCTCGAGCGGATCTCGAGCCGGTCGAGCATGGCCTTGATCTGCGGCCCGCCGCCATGGACCACGACGGGATTGATCCCGACCTGCTTCAAGAGCACGACGTCGCGGGCGAAGTCGGCCGCGACCCTCTCATCGCCCATCGCGTGGCCGCCGTACTTCACGACCATGACTGCGCCCCGATAGCGCCGCATGTAGGGCAGCGCCTCGATCAGCGTCATGGCGACGCGCTGGATGTCGGGCGGCGGGCTCTCGACGCTCATGAGCGCTCTCCCTGGTGCGCGGCGACCGGCTCGGGTGCCGCCCGTGCCGCCAGTTCGGCGCGCAGCCGGTCGATGCCGAGGCGGGTCCGGGCGCTGGTCGCGAGCGGCTCCGGCAGTGCACCCGCGGCGCGGGCGAGCTCGGCGCGGAGCTCGGCGAGCCGGGCCTCGAGATCCGCCGGGCGCAACAGATCGCACTTGGTGAGGACCACCCGGTAGGGCACCGCGGCCCGCGCCAAGAGCCGCATCGTCTCGCGGTCGCTCGGCTTGAGGCCGTGCCGGGCGTCGACCAGGAGGCAGACGAGTGCCAGGCCCGGCCGACCGCGCAAGTAGGTGAAGACGAGCCGGGTCCAAGCCTCGACGACGGCCTTGGGTGCTTCGGCGTAGCCGTAGCCCGGCATGTCGACGAGCACGAGCCGGCCCGAGAGCTCGAAGAAGTTGAGCTCGCGCGTGCGGCCCGGTGTGTTCGAGGTGCGGGCGAGCCCGCTCCGGCCCACGAGCGCGTTCAAGAGCGAGCTCTTGCCGACGTTCGAGCGGCCGGCCAAGGCAACCTCGGGCGGACCCGCGGGCGGCAGCTGGTCGAGCCGGGCGACTCCCAACACGAAGCGCACCGGCCGGGCGAACAGCAGCCGCCCGGCCTCGAGCGCGCCGGCCTCGACCTCGGCTTCCGTGTCGACGGCCACCTCGCCTCCCCGCCGGGCCTCAACCGGGCTGCACGCCCATCCGCTTCATGATCAGCCACTGCTGGCCGATCGACAAGAGATTGTTCCAGGTCCAGTAGATCACGAGTCCGGCCGGGAAGGTCGCGAACAGGAAGGTGAAGAAGATCGGCAAGAGGTTCATGACCTTCGCCTGGACCGGGTCGGCCGGCTGCGGATTGAGCTGCTGCTGCAGCCACATGGTCGCCCCCATCGCGATCGGCCACACCCCGATCGTGAGGAAGGCGGGCGTGTCGAACGGCAAGAGGCCGAAGAGGTTGAAGATGCTGGTCGGATCGGGCGCCGAGAGGTCCTGGATCCAGCCGAAGAACGGCGCGTGCCGCATCTCGATGCTGACGAACAGGACCTTGTAGAGCGCGAAGAACACCGGGATCTGCACGACGACCGGCAGGCAGCCGGCCATCGGGTTGACCTTCTCCCGCTTGTAGAGCGCCATGAGCTCCTGGTTCATCTTGACCTTGTCGTCGGCGTAGAGCTCCCTGAGCCGCATCATCTCCGGCTGCAGCTTCTTCATGTGGCTCATCGCCTTGTACGACTTGTTGGCGAGCGGGAAGAAGGCGATCTTGACGAGGAGCGTGAGCAGCAGGATCGCCACCCCGTAATTCCCGGTCCACTTGTAAAAGAAGTGGAGGATGTGGAAGATCGGCTTCGTCAGGAAATAGAACCAGCCGAAATCCACCGCTCGATCGAACAGCGGGATGCCGTAGGCTTCGCCGTAGCGGTCGAGCTTGTCGACCTCCTTGGCCCCGACGAACAGCCGGTCGACGATTTCCACCGTGCGGCCCGGCTCGACCACGACCGGCTCGCCCCGGAAATCGACCTGGTAGCGGTCGCGGCCGTCGATCGGCACCCAGCGGAAGGTCGCGGTGAGCTTGCGGTCCTGCTCCGGGACCAGGGCCGCGAGCCAATATTTGTCGGTGATGCCGAGCCAGCCGCCCTTGCTCTCGAACTCCTGCGGGCGGCCGCCCTGCAGATCGTCGTAGTCGATCTCCTGCAGCGTGCCGTCGAGCACCCCGATCGGGCCCTCGTGCAGGATGTAGAAGCCGAGCGTCGGCGGGGTGTCCCAGCGGCTCACGAGTCCGTAGGGATAGAGCGTGACCGGCTCCCGCCCGTCGTTGCGGACGGTCCGCCGCACGGTGATCATGAAATCCTGGTCGACCTCGAAGGTTTTGCCGAAGACCAGGCCCTGGCCGTTGTCGAAGCGCAATCGGGCCGGGCGCTCGGCGCTCAGCCGGTCGGTCTCGGCCTGCCAAAGCGTGCGCGAATCGGGCACGGTCACGCCGGGCGTGGCGGCGATCCAGCCCCACTCGGCGAAGTAGGGGTGGTTGGTGCCGACCGGCGAGAGGATCCGGATCTCCGGCGAGGTGCGGTCCGGCGTCTCATGGTAATCGGCCAAGGTGATGTCGTCGATCCGCGCCCCGGTGAGCGCGATCGAGCCGTGCAGCCGGCCATTGTCGAGCCGCAGGCGGGGGCCGCCCGCCCCGGCCTCGCCCGCGGTCCCGGTCGGGGTCGTTCCCGGCAGGCCGGGCGGCAGCGCGCCGGCGCCCGGCTGAGCGGTCGCGGCCGGCTGGGCGAGCTCCGCCTGACGGGCGAGTTCGGCTTGCCGGGCCTGCTGCTCGCGCAGTCGCGGGATCTCGTAGAAATATTGGAAGATCAGGATGATCCCGACCGACAGCACGATCGCGAGGACGAGGTTCTTCTGATCACCCATCATCGTGCGGGCGGGCTCCCGGAAGCTTCGGTGGCGCTCACGTCGCGCGGGCGCCGGGGCGGTCGGCGGACCCGACGGCGGGGGGCACGGGATCGTAACCCGAGCCGCCCCAGGGATGGCAGCGGGCGATGCGCCGCACGGCGAGCCAGCCGCCCCACCAGGGCCCGTGTCGGCCGATCGCCTCCTGGGCGTATTCCGAGCAGGTCGGCAGGAACCGGCAAGAGGGGCCGAGCACGGGCGACAGGAGGTAACGGTAGAGGCCGACCAGGCCGATCAGGGCGAGGCCGAGGAGCCGGTCCGGGCGGAGCCGCCCCGGATGCGCGCGAAAGCCTCGCGGAGCTGGCCGACGAGCTGGTCGAAGGGACATGTGAGCGCCGCCTGCCGGGCCACGATCACGAGGTCGACGCCGCCGGTCCGCAGCGCGTCGGCGGCGGCCCGGACCGCCGCCCGCAGCCGCCGGCGGATCCGGTTGCGGACCACCGCCCCGCCGAGCTTCTTGGTGACCGTGAGGCCGATCCCGGCCCGCTCGGGCGCTTCCGGCCGGCGGCCGATCTGCAGCACGAAGGCCGGCATGTGCAGACGCGGGCCCTTGGCCGCGGCGAGGAACTCGGCGCGGCGGCGGAGCCCGACGAGCTGCGGCCGGCCACCGCGGCCGTCCGGGCTCAGGCCGTGAGCCGCTTGCGCCCGCGGGCGCGGCGCCGGGCGATGACCTGGCGGCCGCCCTTGGTCGCCATGCGCGCCCGGAAGCCGTGGCGGCGCTTGCGCACGAGCCGGCTCGGCTGGTAGGTCCGCTTCACGAATCACCTCTGTCTCGGGGAGCGTTTCGCGACCCGGCGGGATATAGGGGCCGGCCGCCGGCCTGTCAAACCGCGGCCGCTCGCCGCATCGTGATCGCGGGCGACTGGACCCCGCGCGGCTCGCGGCCGATCTGCCGATCGTCGATCCGCCTCGAACCGGACCCGCCCGTGTCGCGCCGTCGTGCCGTCCTCGCCCTGCTCGCCACGGGCCCGCTCCTGGCCCTGGCCGGCCGCCCCGCCGGAGCGGCGCCGAAAGCCCGCCTCTGGCCGCGCTGGGAAGCCCACGAGCCGGGCTCCACCCTGCGCGTCGACCACGCGCCCTGGGCCGCGCTCTTGCGGCACCTCCTCCGCCCCCAGCTGGACGGCCGCCGGCTGGTCGCCTACCGCGACGCCGGGCCGGCCGAGCGGGCGGCGCTCGAGGCCTATTTGGCCGGGCTTTCCGCGACCCCGGTCTCGCGCCTCACCCGCGCCGAACAGATGGCCTTCTGGATCAACCTCTACAACGCCTTGACCGTGAAGGTCGTGCTCGACCATTGGCCGGTCCGCTCGATCCGCGACATCGACATCTCGCCCGGCCTGTTCGCCGACGGGCCCTGGGGCGCCCGGCTGATCATCGTCGAAGGCGAGCCGCTCGCGCTCGACGACATCGAGCACCGGATCCTGCGGCCGATCTGGCGCGACCCGCGCATCCACTACGCGGTCAATTGCGCGTCGATGGGCTGCCCCGACCTCGCCGCCGAGCCTTTTGCGGGGGACCGCATCGACGCCCAGCTCGACCGGGCCGGCTTCGAGTTCGTCAACCACCCGCGCGCGGTGCGGATCGACCGGGGCAAGCTCTTCGTCTCCAGCATCTATCACTGGTTCAAGGAGGACTTCGGCGGGAACGACCGCGCGGTCGTCGCGCATCTCTGCGCCTATGCCGCGCCCGCCCTCGCCCTCGAGCTGCAAAAATACGAGCGGATCGACGGCCACGCCTACGACTGGGGGATCAACGCCGCACCTTGACCCTCTCCCGCGCGCGGCGCAGGAGGCTCCACCCGAAGGGCAGGCGCGAGGTGGCATGGCCGAGACGGCCTTCCGTCCCCGGCTCGGGCGCGGGCTTTCCGCCCGCATCCTGCTCTTGACCTGCCTCTTCGTGCTGTTGGGCGAGGTCCTGATCTACCTGCCCTCGATCGCCCGCTTCCGGCTGGTCTTCCTCGAGGAGCGGCTCGCTGCGGCCGAGCTCGCCGCGCTCGCCCTCGAGGCTGCCCCCGAGGGTCGCCTCGACCCCGCCCTCGAGGCCCGGCTGTTGCGCTACGCCGGGGTCTCGGCCGTGACCCTCTGGCGCGGCGGCGCCGAGCTCATGCTCGGCCGGATCGAGCCGGTCGACCGGGTCGTCGACCTGGCCGAGCGGACGCCTTGGCAGTTGATCCCGGATGCGCTCGCCGTGCTCGTGGCCGAGCCGGACCGCCGGCTGCGGGTGGTCGGCCCCTCGCCGCGCGAGCCCGGCACGGTGATCGACGTGATCTTGCCCGAAGCGCCCTTGCGCGCGGCGATGCTCGACTATTCCTGGCGCATCGTGACCTTGAGCGTGTTCCTCTCGCTCCTCGTGGCGACACTCCTCGTCGCGAGCCTCTGGCGGCTCGTGGTCCGGCCGCTCCGGGTCTTGACCGCCCGGCTCGAGCGCTTCCGGCGGCACCCCGAAGACCCCTCTCCCGAGCCGGCCGCGATGCGCCGCGGCGACGAGATCGGCATCGTCGAGGCCGAGCTCGTCCGCATGCAGGACGGCCTACGCCAAGCGCTCGCCGAGAAGACCCGGCTCGCGGCGTTGGGTGCCGCGGTGAGCGCGCTCGCCCACGACCTCAAGAACATGCTCGCGACTGCCGTGCTCGTCTCGGACCGGCTCGAGAAGAGCGCCGATCCGGCGGTGCGGCAGGTCGCCCCGCGCCTCGTGGCCAGCCTCGACCGGGCGATCCGGCTGTGCACCGACACCTTGGCCTTCGCCCGCGACCGGCCGCGGCCGCCGCGGCTCGAGCGCTTCCCGCTCGCCCCGCTCGTCGAGGAGGTCCGCGCCGAGGCCCTGGCCGGGGCAGCGAACCTCGACTTCGCGGCCGAGATCCCGCCCGGGCTCGAGGTCGAGGCCGACCGAGACCATCTCCACCGCGTCCTCTCGAACCTGCTGCGCAACGCGCGCGAGGCGCTCGATGGGCGCGCCGGCACGATCCGGCTCTCCGCCCGGTCCCGCGAGGGTGCCGTGACGATCGCGGTCGAGGACGACGGACCGGGTGTGCCCGAAGCGGTCCGGGCGCGGCTCTTCACGAGCTTCGCCCGCTCCGGCAAGCCCCAGGGCTCCGGCCTCGGCCTCGCGATCTGTCGCGAGCTGTTGCGCGCCCAGGGGGGCGACATTTCGCTCGCCCGCACCGGCCCCGACGGGACTATGTTCGAAGTGACCCTGCCGCTGCGCGGACCCACCCGCGCGCTCGACAGGCGTGCCGCGGAATGAACCGATGCGCTTCCTCATCGCTCGAACGATCCCCGCGCTCGCGCTGACCGGCCTGCTCCTCGCCGCCTGCGCCCCGCGCAATCCCGAACTCGCGGCCTATCGCGGCGTCGAGTTCGCGATCGAAAGCTTCTACGAGACCTACGCCTTCGAGCGGAACGCCACCTGTCTCAGGCCCGAGATCGCGATCGCCCGGATCGAGACGGTCGAGGACACGCCCGAAAAGCTCGTCCTTCGGGTCCGCTATTTCTGGGACGACCGGGCCTTCGGCCCCGACGAGGAGATGTTCCCGCGCCGGGGCGGTGGCTCTTGGTGCTCGGGCTTCGACGAGCGGATCTTCACCCTCGCCAAGCATCCGGACGGCCGGGTCTCGGTGATCGCCATGACCGGCCCGCAGCGGGAGCGCGGCTGAAGGAACGCGACCGTTCCGCCTCAACCGCGGCGGAAGGCCTCTTCCTTGGCCCGCCACAGACGGTCGGTGAGGTAGGAGAGGATGGTCCGCTCGCCGACCTTGAGCTCGACGTCGACGAGCATGCCCGAGCCGAGGGCGAGCTCGCCCGGCCGGCTGCCGAGCTCCTGCCGTGCGGTCGCGACCGTGACGAGGTAGCTCGCGGGTCCGCCCTGCGGGTCGGGGCTCGCATCGGCCGCCACCTCGACGACCCGGCCCGGGAGCGTGCCGTAGCGCAGGAAGTCGAAGGTGCGGACCTTGACGACCGCATCGAGGCCGGGGCGGACCTTGCCGATGTCCTCGTTGGCGACCCGGGCGGCGATCACCAGGCCCTCGCCCTCCGGGACGAGCCGGAGGATCGGCTCGTTGGCGCCGATCGACTGGCCGGGCCCGGTCACCGCGAGGTCCTGGACGATGCCGGCGACCGGGGCTCGCACGAGCAGCGTGTCGAGCAGCCCCACCTGGGCCACGACCTGCTCGTAGAGCCGGTCGCGCTCGGCCACCGTCCGCTGCAGCTCGTCGAGGATCTCGCTTTTGGCCTCCTGCTCGAGCGCGGCGAGCCGCGCCTCGGCTTCGGCGAGGGCCGCCCGGGCGGCGGCGAGCGCCGCCTCGGCCTTGGCCCGCTCGCCTTCGGCTGCGGCCACCTGGCGTTCGACCTCGACCTGCTTGAGCTTGGGGTAGAGCCCGCGCTCGGTGAGCTCGTTCACGGCCTCGAGCTGCTGGCGCAACAGGACCAGGCTGTTCTTGATCCGCGCCTGCTCGGCCGCGGCGCTCCGCACCTCGTTGGCGCGCGTCTGGACCGCCTTCTGCGCGGCCTCGCGGCGGGCGGCGAGGGCCGCGGCGCGGGCCGCCTTGAGCCGTTCCTGGCCCTCGACGAGGTCCGGCCGTTCGCGGGCGAGCTGCGGGTCGACGGCGATCGGCCCGCCCTCCGCCTCGGCGCGCAGCCGGGCCGCCTCGACCGCCTTGACCTGCCAGCGGCCCAGGAGTTCGGCGTAGGTTCCCTGCTCGCTCGGCTCCTCGAGCCGGAGGAGCGCGGCGCCGGCCGCGACCCGGTCGCCGTTCCGCACGAAGAGCTCGGCCACCCGGCCGCCGCGCGGATGGTTGACGAGCTTGACCTTGCCGGCGGGCTCGACCCGCCCGGTGGCGGTGACCACCTCCTCGACCTCGGCCCAGGCGGACCAAGCGAGGGCGGCACCCAGAAGGGCCGCGATCGCGAGCACGAGCGCCCCGGCCCAGGGCGAGGTGCGGCTCTCGAGCAGCGAACGGGCGTCGTGGAACAGCCCGGCCTGGTCGTCGGCGCGCACGGAGCCGGCTCCTCAGGTGACCGCCTGCAGCCCGCTCCGGCCGGCCGTGCGGGCGCGCAACAGAGCCAGGATCTCGGCCGGCGATCCCTCCTTCACGATCCGCCCGCCCTCGAGCAGCACCGCCCGGTCGCACGCTTCGACCACCGCCGGCCGATGGGTGACGAGCAGGATCGTGCGGCCCGAGCCGGCCCGCCGCAGATTGGCGAGGAGCGCGGCCTCGGTCGGCGGGTCGAGCGCGCTCGTGGCCTCGTCCAAAAGGAGGATCCGCGGGTTGCGGACCAGCGCCCGGGCAAGGGCCACGAGCTGGCGCTGGCCGGTCGAGAGGCCCTGGCCGCGCTCGCCGAGCCGGGTCTCGTAGCCCTCCGGCAGCCGCTGGACGAGCTCGTGCAGGCCCACGAACTTGGCCGCCGCCACGACCCGGGCGAAGGAGCGGTCGCGCGCCGCGATCGCGATGTTCTCGGCGATCGTGCCGGCGAAGAGCTCGAGCTCCTGCGGCACGCAGCCGATCTGCGCGCGGACCTCGGCCGGAGCGAGCCGGCGCAGATCGTGGCCGTCGATCGTGACCCGGCCCTCCTGCGGCGTCTCGAGCCCCAAGAGCAGCTTCAACAGCGTGCTCTTGCCCGAGCCGGGCGGGCCCAGGATCGCGAGCATGGTGCCCGGGGCCACCTCGAGATCGACCCCGTCGAGCGCCGGCGGGCGGTCCTCCGCATAAGTGAAGCGCACCCCCTCGACGCGCAGCCGGCCGACGAGCGCCGGCGTGACCGGCCGGCTGCCGGGCAGCGCCTCGACCGGTTCGGCGAGGACCGCGCCGAGCCGGCTCCAGGCCGAACGCGCCTGCTGGAGCTGGTGGAACGCACCGAACACTTGGCGCATCGGCGCCACCGCCCGGGCGGAGAGGATCGAGCCCGCGACGAGTGCCCCGATGCTGAGCTCGCCCGCGACGATCTGGCGGGCGCCCACGTAGACGAGCGCGAGCGCGGTGAGGTGTTGGAGCGCCTGGGCGGTCCCGCCCACGAGGCCGGCCGTGCTCTGCGCCCGGAAGCCGGTCCAGGCGGCCTCGACCAGCCGCCGCTCGAAGCGCCGCTCGACCACGGGCTCGAGGGCGAGCGCCTTGACCGTGAGCGGTTGGCCGAAGGCTTCGGCGAGGCAGGCCTGCTTGGCGGTGGCGGCCCGGTTGGCGGCGCGCCCGAGCCGCTCCTGGCGGCGGTGCGCCACGGCGGAGAGCAGCACGAAGAGCGGCAGGACCGCGAGGGTGAGCCAGCCGAGGCTCGGGGCGATCACGAGGAGCGCGGCCACGAACAGCCCGACGAAGGCGAGGTCGACCAACAGCAAGGGGAGCTGGCCGGTGAGGAAGCCGCGCAGCTGGTCGAGCTCGCGCAGCCGCTCGGCGATCGCCGTCGAGCCCGAACCCGCGAGCGTCCGATAGGGCAAGGCCAGGAGGTGGTGGACCACCTCGCTGCCCAGCGCCGCCTCGACCCGCGCCCCGGTGTGGCTCGCGACGTGCGCGCGCAAGGCCCTGAGGACGAGCTCGAAGGCGAGGAGGGTGAGCATGCCCACCGCCAAGACGTCGAGCGTGGCGAGCGCGCCGTGGCCGATCACCTTGTCGTAGACGGTCATCATGAAGATCGGCGTGGCGAGCGCCAGGAGGTTCAAGACGACCGAGGCGAGCGCCACCTCGCCGAGCGCCGGCCCGAGCCGACCGAGCACGAGATCGCGGCCGAGTGCCGCCGGCCGGGGCACCGCCTCGACGCGCAAGAGCAACGCCCGACGGGCGCGGCCGGCGAGGCTCTTGGGCGTGACCGCCGTGCTCGCGCCGCTCGCCGGATCCACCACCACGAGATGCTGGCCGGTCCGCGCGCGTAACAGCCACACCTCCTCGGGCCGCTCGCCGAACAGCAGACAAGGGGTCGGCAAGGCCGAGAGAGCGCGCCGGCCGCGCACCCGCTCGAGCCGGGCGGCGAGCCCGAGCCGGCCGGCCAGGCGGACGAGGTCCTCGGGCTCCGGCCGCTCGCCGACCGCCGGCCAGGCGGCCAGCAGCTCGGCCTCGCCGACCGGCCGGTCGAGCAGCGCCAGGAGCCGCGCCATGCCTTTGAGGGCGAGCGGCGGCCCGTCTCCTGCCGGCTCCGCCTCGGCTCGCCGATCCCGCGTCTCCGCCCGCATGCCGACCTCCGCGGCGCATGGCCCGCGCGACAGCCTTCCGGGCTCCCTTTATAGTTGCTCTTTTTGCAACGTTCAACAACTCGGGATTGAAGGGGCCGATCAGTCCAGAGCGTAGGCGTGGAACTTCAAGTAGGCTCCCTCGGGGAGCGCGGGGTGGACCGGATGGTCGGGGCCGGCGAAGCCGCGGTAGAGCAGCCGCGCACCGCGTCCGGCGGCGCGGATCCCGGCGAAGACCTCGCGGCCGAGATCCTCCTCGCTCACCTGGTGCGAGCAGGAGGCGATGCAAAGAAAGCCGGCCTCGGCCACGAGCGTAGCCGCTTGCCGGGCGAGCTTGCGATAGCCCCGGAGGCCGACCGCCAGGTCCTTCTTGCTCTTCACGAAGGCCGGCGGGTCGGCGACCACGAGGCCGAAGCGGGCCTTCTCGGCGGCCAGCTCCTCGCAGGCCTCGAACACCTCCTTCTTGAGGAAGCTCGTGCGATCCGCCACGCCCTGCCGTTCGGCGCTCGCCCGGGCGAGCGCGAGGGCCCCCTCGGCGCGGTCGATCAGCACCGCCTCGCGGGCGCCTTGCGCGAGCGCGGTGAGGCCGAACCCGCCGCCGTAGGAATAGAGGTCGAGCACCCGCTGGTCCCGGGCGAGCCGCGCGGCGAAGGCCCGGTTCGGGCGCTGGTCGTAGAACCAGCCGGTCTTCTGCCCCTGCAGCACGTCCGCGAGGAAGGTCACGCCGTTCTCCTCGACCTCGACCCGGGCGGGCACCGTGCCCTTGGCGATCCGCACTTCCTCGGGCAGCCCCTCGAGGGCGCGGATCGCGCTGTCGTTGCGCAGCACGATCGCGCGTGGGGCCAGCACCTGCTCGATCGCCTCGAGCAGTTGGGCTTCCAGCCGCTGCATCCCGATCGTGTTGATCTGCAGGACGAGGATCTCACCGTAACGATCGGCGATCAGGCCCGGAAGCCCGTCCGCCTCGGCGTGCACCAGGCGGTAGAAGGGCTTGTCGAACAGGCGGCTCCTGAGCTGCAGCGCGCGCTCGAGGCGGCGGGCCAAGAACCGGGTGTCGATCGTGGCCTCGGTGTTGCGGGTCAGCACCCGGGCGCAGATCAAGGAGTGCGGGTTGAACTGGGCGAGCGCCATCGCCTTGCCGTCGTGGCTCACGAGCCGCACGAGGCTGCCGGGCTCCAGGCTCTTGGCGGCCCGGTCCATCTGCACCTCGTTGGAGTAGAGCCAGGGTCCGCCACCCCTGAGACGCTTGTCGTGGCCGGGAAGGATGCGCAGAGTGGGAAGGCTCATGGAGGGCTCGATCGGCTGCGGGGCGCGCGTCCCGGACTCGGGATCGGGCGACGGGGAGGCCCTCATGCACCGGAACCCCTCGGCTCGACAACCGTCCGGCCCGTCTCGGCGGTACGCGATCGGGCTCGCCGTGGCCCTGCTGGGCACGGGGCTCCTCCTCGCGGGACCGGCCGGCGCCGCCGGGCCCGTGGTCGCCGAGCGCTTCCTGATCGCCACCGCCGATCCGCGGGCGAGTGCGGCCGGCCTTTCGATCCTCGAGCGCGGCGGCAGTGCGGCCGACGCGGCGATCGCCGCCCAGCTCGTGCTGGGCCTCGTCGAGCCGCAATCCTCGGGGCTCGGCGGCGGCGCCTTCCTCCTCCACCACGAGGCGGCGAGCGGCCGGATCGTCACCCTCGACGGCCGCGAGACCGCCCCCGCCGCGGCCGGCCCCGACCTCTTCCTCGATCCGGCCGGCGAGCCCCTGCCCTTCGCCGCGGCGGTGGCGAGCGGCCGCGCGGTCGGCGTCCCCGGCCTGCCACGCCTGCTCGAGGAGGCACACCGCCGCTTCGGCCGGCTGCCCTGGGCGGAGCTGTTCGCCCCGGCGATCGCCCTCGCCGAAGCGGGCTTTTCGGTCTCGCCGCGGCTCGCCCGGGCGATCGCCCAGGCGGCCGAGACCGGCCTCGCCGACCAGAGGGCCGCCCGCGCCCTGTTCCTCGACGACGAGGGGCGGCCGCCCCCGGCCGGTGCGATCCTGCGCAACCCGGCCTATGCCCGCACACTCCGGCTCCTGGCCGAGGGCGGTGCCGCCGCCTTCTACGAGGGGCCGATCGCCCGCGAGATCCTGGCCGCGGTCGCCGAGGGGCACGGCCGGCCGGGGGCGATGAGCGCGGCCGATCTGGCCGGCTACCGGGTCGTCGAGCGGCCGGCGGTGTGCACGCTCTACCGCGGCCGCGAGGTTTGCGGGATGGGGCCGCCGAGCTCGGGCGGGGTGGCCGTGGCGCAGATCCTGGGTCTGCTCGAGCCGTTCGATCTCGCCGCCCTCGGCCCCTCGCTGCGCGCCGTCCACCTCTTGCTCGAGGCCTCGCGGCTCGCTTTCGCCGACCGCGACCGGTTCCTCGCCGACCCCGACCACGAGCCGGTGCCGGTCGAGGGCCTGCTCGACCCCGGCTATCTGGACGCGCGGCGCCGGCTGATCGATCCCGCCCGCTCGCTCGGCCGGGCGCCGGCCGGCGAACCGCCGCGCCGGCAAGGCGCCCTGCCCGCCGACCCGGCGGCCGACACCGAACACGGCACGAGCCACCTCGTCGTGGTCGACGCGCAGGGCAACGCCCTTTCCATGACGACGACGATCGAGGCCTCGATGGGCAGCCGGCTGGTCGCCGGCGGCTTCCTGCTCAACAACCAGCTCACCGACTTCGCCTTCCTCCCGGTCCGGGATGGCCGGCCGGTGGCCAACCGGGTGGCCGGCGGCAAGCGGCCGCGCAGCTCGATGGCGCCCACGATCGTCCGCGAAGCCGGCCGGCCGGTCCTCCTCTTGGGCTCACCCGGCGGCAGCCGGATCATCGGTTACGTCGTGAAGACGCTCGTCGCCGCGCTCGATTGGGGCCTCGATCCGCGAGCCGCGATCGAGCTCGGCCACGTGCTGAACCGCAACGGCCCGAGCGAGATCGAGGTCGGCGGCCTGTGGACCGCTTTCGCCGAGCCGCTCGAATCGCGCGGCCACGAGGTGCGCATCCTGCCGCTCGACAGTGGCCTGCAGGCGATCGCGATCGCCCCGGGCCGGCTGCTCGGGGCTGCCGACCCGCGCCGCGAGGGCTCGGCACTCGGCCGCTGAGCGCGCGTCCGATGGCCGCACTGGGCTCGCGGTTCGGGAATTCGCAACCCGCCCGCGCTAGGTTGCGCTCACGGATCTGCGGACGAGGACGGACGTGGCGGAGTGGGTGCGGCACGGGCGCGGGCGGATCGCGCCCACGCGAGCGATGGGCTCGTGGCTCGAGGGGGAGACGCTCGCCCTCCTCGAGCACGAGATCCGCACGCCGCTCGCGGCGATCCGCGCGATCGCCGAGATCCTCCAGGAGGAAGAGGAGCTCGAGCCGGCCGAGCGGGCGGCGATGCTCGAAGCACTCCTGCTCGAGCAGGCCCGCCTCGCCCGCACCCTCGAGGCGCTGCTCGACGAGCTCGCCGGCAACTGATCCCTCAGCCCTCTCCTTCCGGCCAGGCCGGAGCGAGCCGCCCGCCCAGGCGGACCGGAGCCACGCGGCGGGCGAGGCCGGTTCGATCGTCGGTCTCGACGAATACCGCGCACAAGCTCGCCTCGCCCTCGGCGGGCTCGAGCCGCTTGCCCGGAACGTCGCTGCGCCAGCGCGCGAGCGAGCCCTCTTTGTCCATGCCGATCACGCTGTCGTAATCCCCGGTCATGCCGACGTCGCTGATGTAGGCGGTGCCGCCCGGCAGGATCCGAGCGTCGGCGGTCGGCACGTGGGTGTGCGTCCCGGCCACGAGCGAGACGCGGCCGTCGAGGAAGTGGGCGAGCGCCATCTTCTCGCTCGTGGCCTCGGCGTGCACGTCGACCAGGATCGCATCGACCGTGCCGCCGAGCCGGTGGCGGGCGAGCTCGGCCTCGAGGGCGCGGAACGGATCGTCGCGCAAACCCATGAAGAGCCGGCCCAGGACCTGCACGACCAAGAGCCGGCGGCCGCGCGGGGTGCGCACTTCGCCGACCCCCCGGCCGGGCGTGCCCGGGGCCATGTTGAGCGGCCGCAGGACCCGCGGCTCGCCCGCGATCGCCGGGATCAGCTCCTTCTGGTCGAAGACGTGGTTGCCGGTGGTGATCAGGTCGACCCCGGCGGCGAAGAGCTCGGCCGCGATCGCGGGGGTGAGGCCGTAGCCGCCGGCGGCGTTCTCGCCGTTGACCACGAGCGCGTCGAGCGCGAGCCGGGCCTTGAGGACCGGCGCGTGGGTCAGGACGGCGGTCCGGCCCGTCCGGCCAACCACGTCGCCCACGTAGAGGATGCGCACCCCTAGCGCCCCGCGCCCGCGGGTTCGCCGACGCGGATCAGCTCGCGCTCGGTGACGATCGCATCGAGCCGCGCATCCGACGGCCCGAGCGGGACCTCGGCCACCTCCTGGAAGGCGAAGGCGAGGCCGATCACCGGCGGGGCCGCACCCCGTGCCCGCAAGGTCGCGATCGTCCGATCGTAGAAGCCGGCGCCGTAGCCGAGCCGGCCACCCCGCCGGTCGAAGGCCAGGAGCGGCACGAGGAGGACCGCGGGCTCGAGCCGCGGGGCGACCGCGATCGGCTCCAGGACCCCGAACGGTCCGGGCATCAAAGGATCGCCCGGGCGGAAGGCGTGGAAGTCGAGCGGCCGGGCACGGCCGGCCTGGCGCGGCAGGACGACGCTGCGGCCGCTCGCCGCGATCCGGGCGATCGCCGGTGCCGTGTCGATCTCCTCGGGCAGCGCGTGGAAGATCGCGACCGGCCCCGACGGCAGCTCGCCGAGCAGCTCGGCCAGCCGAGCCGCCGCGCTGCGCCCGGCGGCCTCGCGTTCGGCCGGGCCGCGCGCCTTGCGCAGGGCCCGCATCTGGGCACGCAGCGCCGCCTTGGCCTCGCGCACCGAAAGCTCGCGCAACGTCGCGGTCAGGGGGCCGATCCCGGAACCTGGAGCCCGTCTCGGGCGGAGCTGGCGGCGCCACCCTGGCCGTCTCGCGCTCGGCTCGTCCCGAGTCCTGCTACGCAGGTGGGCGCCATGTACCGTGGCCACGACCACGGCAGGGACAGCTCCCTTGGGAACGAACTAGGCCCGGGCGATGTTGAGCGCTCCTCGAACCGGGCAGCCGCCGCCGCTCGAAACCTAGGCGCCCTCGACCGCGCGGGCAAGCTCGTCGAGCCGCTCGGCCACCCGCTCGAGCACCCGTGCGGCATCTTCCTCGCTCGCGCGGGCTTCCTGCCCGAGCCGGGCGCGGAGCTGTTGGACCTCGTCGTAGGCGTCGAACAGTTCGTCGATCACGACGAGCGCGGCCAACAAGAACATCCGCGATTCGCCGAGCTGCGGGCTGCCGCGGGCGATCTCGGTGGCCTTGCCGTCGAGATAAGCGGCGAGCCGCTTGAGCCGGCCCTCCTGCCCCTCGTCGCACTGCACCGGGTAGCGCCGGCCCGCGACCGTGATCTCGACCGTCGGCATGGCTCAACTCCGCCCCAGCTCGTCGAGCTCTTCGATCACCCCGCCGAGCCGCGCCTCGACGATCGCCGCCGCTTCGCGCAGCCGCTCGTGGCGCGCCTGCAGCTCCTCGAGCTCGCGGCGCAGCCGGTCGCACTCGGCGCGCAACAGGTCGCAGTCCCGGTCGAGGGTCGCGAGCTGGCCCTCGAGCCGCTGCCGCTCGGCTGCCCAGCTCTCCGGGGTCGGCCGGACGAGGATCGCCGCCTCGAGCCGCGCCAAGGCGTCGGTCAACCGTCGCTCGGCCGCCTCCAGAGCTGACATCGGATCGCGGCTTCCGCCCCTACCCCGTTGAATATCCGTTGACCTCGCACGGAGGGCGCGGTCTCGTCAATCGCCGCGCAGGGGTGCGGCAATATCCCGATTGCTTTTTGCGCGAAGCCGGCCACGTTCGAGCCCATTCGCCGCCTTTCCCGGCCGCGAGCGGCCGTCGCGTGGCGCCTGCCGAACGATCAGGGGAGTGAGAGATGACCGTCAAAGTCGCCATCAACGGCTTCGGCCGCATCGGCCGCCACGTCCTGCGCGCGATCGCCGAGACCGGCCGTCGCGACGTGACCGTCGTGGCGATCAACGACCTCGCCCCGCCCGCCACGAACGCGCACCTCTTCCGCTACGACAGCGTCCACGGCCGGTTCCCCGGTAAGGTCACCCTCGAAGGCGACGTGATGGACGTCGGCACCGGGCCGATCAAGGTCCTGAGCGAGCGCGACCTCGCAAAGCTCCCTTGGGGCGCCCTCGGGGTCGATCTCGTGATGGAGTGTACGGGCGTCTTCACGAGCAAGGAAAAGGCCTCGGGCCACCTCGCGGCCGGTGCGAAGAAAGTCCTCGTCTCCGCCCCGGCCGACGGGGCCGACCTCACGGTCGTCTGGGGTGTCAACCACGATGCGCTCCGCCCCGAGCACCGGGTCGTGAGCAACGCTTCCTGCACGACCAACTGCTTGGCACCGCTCGCCAAGGTCCTGCACGAGGGGATCGGGATCGAGCGCGGTCACATGACCACGATCCACGCCTTCACCAACGACCAGAACCTGTTGGACGTCTACCACAAGGACCTCTACCGGGCGCGGGCCGCCACCTGCTCGATGATCCCGACCTCGACCGGGGCCGCCAAGGCCGTGGGCCTCGTCCTGCCCGAGCTCAAGGGCAAGCTCGACGGGGTGGCGATCCGCGTGCCCACGCAGAACGTGAGCCTCGTGGATCTGACCTTCGTGCCCGCGCGCGAGACGAGCGTGGAGGAGGTCAACGCGCTTCTCGAGAAGGCGGCGGCCGGGCCGCTCCGGGGCATCCTCGACGTCACGCGCGAGCCCCTGGTCTCGATCGACTTCAACCACCGGCCGGCGAGCTCCACGGTCGATCTCAACGCCACCAAGGTGATCGAGGGCAAGCTCGTCCGGGTCGCCTCTTGGTACGACAACGAGTGGGGCTTCTCCAACCGCATGGTCGACGTCGCGGCCCGGATGGGGAGCCTCTGAGACCCGCCCCCGCGGCCGATCGCGCACGGGACCGTCACGCGATCGGCGCGCGGCCGTCATGAACGCCACGTAAGGCGCGCCGCGAGCGACGATCGGCCGGGCCGCGGTGGCCGCGGCCGGTCCCGCGGACGAGGCCGCCATGGCGCCACGCGTCGGCCGCCCGGCCCCGGAGATCCGCCGGGTCGGGCCCGCGACCGAGCCGGTCACCGAGACGCTGGTCCTCTCCGATCTCCATCTCGGCCTGCGCACCGCCCGCCCGGCCGCGGTCCTCGCGACCCTCGAGCGCTGGCGTTTCCGCCGCCTCCTCCTGCTCGGCGACATCCTGCACGACGGCGGCTTCGAGGGGCTCTGCGGCGAGGCCTGGCGGCTCTTGCGGCGGGTCGCTGCGATCGCCCGCGACGGCGATGCCGAGCTCGTCTGGCTCGCCGGCAACCACGACCGTCACCTGGCGCCGCAGATCCGCGATCTCCTGGGCGTCGAAGTCCTCGAAAGCCACGCCTGGCGGTCGGGCGGTCGGCGGCTGCTCGCGGTCCACGGCGACGGCTTCGATCCGACCCTGCCGCGCCGGCCCGAGATCGCCCGGCTGATCGGCCTCGGCTACGGCTGGTGCATGCGCCGGCTCTCGCGCGACGGCGAGTGGCCGCGCCGGCTCGACCGCTGGTGGTCGAGGCGCGCCGGCCTGCACGGGCTGGTCGCCGCCGGGGCCGCGGCTTGGGCCGGTGCCCTCGACGCCGACCTCGTGCTGTGCGGCCACACCCACGCGCCGCTCGCCCGCCGCTTCGAGAACGCCCGTCCGGACCGGGCCCCGCTCACCTACGTGAACGCCGGCTCCTGGGTCGAGCGCCGGGCGAGCTTCCTCGCCGTCGACCCGACCGGCGTGCGGCTGGTCCACGCGCACTGAGCGAACCGGCCGCGCCCGCGGCCCCGAGCCGGAGTCCGCCATGGCCCGCACCCTCGCCCGCACCGCCGCCCAGACCGCCGCCGACTGGAGCCCGCGGGGCCTGCTCGAGCGGCTCTTCGCACGGGCCTTCGACGGCCTCGTCTACCCGCAGATCTGGGAAGACCCGGCGGTCGACATGGAGGCCCTCGCCCCGCTCGAAGGCGCCCGGCTCGTCGCGATCGCCTCGGGCGGCTGCAACGTCGCGAGCTATCTCGTCGCAAGGCCGGCGCGGATCCTCGCGGTCGACCTCTCGCCGGCCCACACGGCACTGCTCGAGCTCAAGTTCACGGCTGCCCGTGTGCTCGACCAGCCCGATTTCTTCCGCTTCTTCGGCCGCGCCGACGATCCGGCCAACCTCGCGAGCTTCGCCCGGCTGCGCCCGCATCTTCCCGAGCACGCCCGCGCCTTCTGGGAGAGCCGCACCCTCGCGGGACGGCGCCGGATCGAGGCCTTCGCCCGCGGCTTTTACCGGACTGGGGTGCTCGGCCGCTGCATCGGCGCGGGGCACCTCCTCTGCCGCCTGCACGGCCGCGACCCGACACGCCTGCTCGCGGCGCGCGATCCGGCCGAGCAGCGCACACTCTTCGCCCGCGAGCTCGCGCCCGTGCTCGAAAGCCCGCTCCTGCGCGTGGCCGCGGCCTTGCCGCTCACCTGGTTCGGGCTCGGCATCCCGCCGGCCCAGCTCGACGCGCTGCGTGGTGCGGCACCGGGCGGGATCGCGGCGGTCCTGCGCGAGCGGCTCGAGCGGCTCGCCTGCGGCTTCCCGATCGCCGAGAACTATTTCGCCTGGCAGGCTTTCGGCCGGCGCTACGATCCCGAGGGGCGAGCCTTGCCGCCCTACCTCGAGCCCGCGAACTTCGCCTCGGTCCGCGACGGTGCGGAGCGGGTCGAGGTGCGCCGGGCGCTGCTCACCGAGGCGCTCGCACGGGAGGACGCGGCGAGCCTCGACGGCTTCGTCCTGCTCGACGCCCAGGACTGGATGAGCCCGGCCCAGCTCGCCGCCCTGTGGAGCCAGATCGGCCGCACCGCCGCACCCGGGGCGCGGGTGATCTTCCGCACCGCCGCCGCCGCCTCGCCGCTCGAGCGCGACCTGCCCCCCTCCCTGCTCGAGGGCTGGGTCTACGAGGCGGAGCGCTCGGCCGCCCTCTTCGCCCGTGACCGATCGGCGATCTACGGCGGCTTCCACCTCTACCGCCGGCAGGGCTGAGGCCATGGCCGCGCACGGCCTCGATCCGGCGCTCGTCCATGCCCGCATGGAGCGGATGTACCGGCCGCAGCGGGCGATCTACGACCTCACGCGCAAGTTCTACCTGTTGGGCCGCGACCCGCTCGTCGATTCGATCCCGGCCCGGCCGGGCCAGCGGGTGCTCGAGATCGGCTGCGGGACGGGCCGCAACCTCGTCCGGCTCGGCCGGCGCTGCCCCGGCGTGCTGCTCTGCGGGGTCGAGCCCGCCCGCTCGATGCTGGAGCTCGCCGCCCGCCGGCTGGCCCGCCGCGGCTTCGCCGACCGCGCCCGCCTCGCCTACGCCACGGCCGAGACCCTCGAGCCTTTGCGCCAGCTCGGCGTCGAAGCCTTCGACCACGTGCTCGCGAGCTATTGCCTCTCGATCATCGAGGAGCCTTTGCCGGCGCTCGAGCGGGCGGTGGACCTTCTCGTGCCCGGCGGTACGCTGCACCTGGTCGATTTCGGCCCGATGGACCGGCTGCCCAGCTGGGCGGCCCGGGCGATGCGCGCCTGGCTCACCCGCTTCGGCGTCCGCCACCCTCCGGAGGTGCGGGCCGAGCTCGCCCGTCGTGCCGCGGCGGGCGAGGGCCGGCTCGAGGCGCGCACGGTCGCGGGCGGCTACGCCGAGACGCTCCGCTTCACGCGCGCGGCCCGCGCACCCGCCTGACACATCCCGTCGCGTGGACGCCCTTCGCGGCCCCGTGCTAGCTATCGCTCGGGGCCGGGGGAGTGCCGGCCACCGCGAGAGCAGAGGCTGAACAGCATGGCTTCCTTCCGCACGCTCGACGGGCTCGAGGTGAAGGGACGGCGCGTCCTCGTCCGGGTCGATTTCAACGTGCCGATGCAGGACGGCCGGGTGAGCGACGCGACCCGCATCGAGCGCGGCGCGGTGACGATCCGCGAGCTTTCGGCCAAGGGTGCCAAGGTCGTGCTGCTCTCCCATTTCGGCCGGCCCAAGGGCAAGCCCGAGCCGGGCTTGAGCCTGCGGCCGATCGCCGAGGCTTTGGGCGCGGTCCTCGGCCGCGAGGTCGCCTTCGCCCCCGACTGCATCGGCCGCGAGGCCGAGAAGGTCGTGGCGGCCCTGCCCGAGGGCGGCATCGCCCTGCTCGAGAATCTCCGCTTCCACCCCGAAGAAGAGAAGAACGATCCGGCCTTCGCGGATGCGCTCGCTGCCCTGGGCGATCTCTACGTCAACGACGCCTTCTCCTGCTCGCACCGCGCCCACGCCTCGGTGGTGGCGCTGGCCGAGCGGCGGCCGGCCTACGCCGGCCGTCTCCTCCAGGCCGAGCTCGAGGCGCTCGAGAAGGCGCTCGGCGGGGCGGCGCGGCCGGCTGCGGCACTCGTGGGCGGCGCCAAGGTCTCGACCAAGCTCGCCGTGCTCGGCAATCTCTTGGATCGGGTCGACGCGCTCGTGATCGGCGGCGGCATGGCCAACACCTTCCTCGCAGCCGAGGGCCTCGCGGTCGGCAAGTCCTTGTGCGAGCCGGACCTCGCGGGCGAGGCCCGGGCCATCGTCGAGCGCGCCCAGGCCAAGGGTGTCGAGATCCTCTTGCCGATCGACGCCGTGGTGGCCCGCGAGTTCAAGCCGAACGCCCCCTGCCGCACGGTCGGCGTGGAGGAGGTCGGGCCCGAGGAGATGATCCTGGATGTCGGCCCCAAGACCGTCCGCGACATCCAGGAGAAGCTCGCGGGTTGCAAGACGCTCCTCTGGAACGGGCCCTTGGGCGCCTTCGAGGTGCCGCCCTTCGACGCCGCGACCGTGGCGGTCGCCAAGGCCGCAGCCGAGCTCACCAAGGCCGGCAAGCTCGTGACCGTGGCGGGCGGCGGCGACACGGTGGCGGCCCTCGCCCACGCGGGCGTGCTCGATTCCTTCAGCTACGTCTCGACCGCCGGCGGCGCCTTCCTCGAATGGCTCGAGGGCAAGGAGCTGCCCGGGATCGCGGCCCTCCGCCCTCGCTGAGCGGCCCTGCGGGCGAGCCCGAGCGGGAACCGGGCGGCACGGTCGCGGAGGGCGAGCCCGCCCCGGCTCTGACGGTCGCGGTCCACGACCTCGCCCAGGCCCGCGCCGCGCTCGAAGCGGCCGGCGAGCTCGGTGTTCCGATCGCGCTCGTGACCGCGCCGGGGCTCGTGGCCATGGCCGGGGTCGGCTTCTGCGTGGCGCTCGAGGAAGCGCTCGGCCGGCCGCTCCTGATCGACTGCGGAAGCGAGCCCGGCACGGCACTCGCCGCGCTGCGCGCCGGGGCACGCCGGCTCTTGCTCGCGGGCGCGCCCGCCGCCCGGGGCAAGCTCGAGGACATCGCCCGCCAGCTCGGGGCGTGCCTTCTCGCCGCCCCGCCGGCCCCGCTCCTCACCCTCGCCCCCGGCCAGGACCCGCGCGCCGCGCTGCGCCGCGTGCTCGCCGCCCCGGCCGGCCGCGACCCTTCATCGGCCGCGAGCGAGGGGTTATAGGGCGTCAGCCGGCGCGCGCCGGGATCCCAGAGGATGGAACGGACAGCATGCGGGTCAGCCCGAAGGTCAAGGAGATCCTCTCCTGGTACGAATCCGAGAACCCCGGGGTCAAGACCAACCTCGTCCGGCTGTTGAGCCACGGCCGGCTGGGCGGCACCGGCAAGCTCGTCATCCTGCCCGTCGACCAGGGCTTCGAGCACGGGCCCGCGCGGAGCTTCGCCCCCAACCCCGCCGCCTACGACCCGCACTATCTCTTCGAGCTCGCGATCGACGCCGGGCTTTCGGCCTATGCGGCCCCCTTGGGCGCGCTCGAGGCCGGTGCCGCGAACTATGCCGGGGAGGTGCCGATCATCTTGAAGCTCAACAGCGCCAACAGCCTGGCCGGCGGCATTCCCGACCAGGCGGTGACCGCCACGGTCGACGACGCGCTCCGGCTGGGTTGCATCGGCGTGGGCTTCACGATCTACCCCGGCTCGGAGGCCTGCTACGCGCAACAGGAGGAACTCCGCGAGATCACCCGCGAGGCCAAATCGAAGGGCCTGTTGGTCGTCGTCTGGTCCTATCCGCGCGGCGGCAAGGTCTCGAAGGAGGGCGAAACCGCCCTCGACATCGTGGCCTACGCCGCGCACATGGCGGCCTTGATGGGCGCCCATGTCATCAAAGTGAAGCCGCCCACCGCGCGGATCGACCTCGATGCCGCCAAGCCGGCTTACGAGAAGGCCAAGGTCCCGGCCGAAACGCTCGCGCAGAGGGTCGCCCACGTCATGCAGGCGGCCTTCGCCGGCAAGCGGCTCGTGGTCTTCTCGGGCGGTGAGGCCAAGGACACCGCGGGCCTGCTCGCCGAGATCCGCGAGATCCGCGACGGCGGCGGCCACGGCTCGATCATCGGCCGCAACAGCTTCCAGCGGCGCAAAGAGGAGGCCCTGGCCCTGCTCGACCAGGTGATCGCGATCTACCGGGGCGAGGCTTGAAGTCGCAAGGGGCCGGACCCGCCTCGGCACGCGGCGCGCGCGAGGCGCCGGCCGGCCCCTGGGTCGAGCCCGGCGAGGTCGAGCCCGCGCTCCTCCTGGCCGCGCCCGACCGGCTCGATGCGGACTTCGCCGACCGCCTCGCGGCGGCACTCGCCGGCGGGCGGGTGGCGGCCCTCCTGCTCGACCCCGCGGCCTGCCCGCCCGCCGAGCGGGCCGAGCTCCTGGCGGCCTGCCTCGCGCGCTGCCGGGAGGCTTCGGTGGCCCTCTTCCTCGAAGGCGATCCCATGGCGGTGATCGAGCACGCCGCCGATGGGGTCCTCCTGCGGGCCGTCGCGGCGGTCGAGCCGGCCCGCCGGCTGCTCGGCCTCGAGCGGCCGATCGGGGTGGCCACCGGCGGCTCGCGGCACGCCGCCATGGAGGCGGGCGAGGCCGGCGCCGATTGGCTCTTGCTCGGCGAGGGGCTCGCGCTCGCGCGCTGCGCCGAGCTCGTCGGCTGGTGGAGCGGGCTCTTCGTGCTCCCCTGCGCCGCCCCTTGCGCCTCCCTGGACGCCGCCCGCCTGCTGCTCGCCGCCGGAGCCGACTTCCTGGTCCCGCCGACTTCGATCTGGGCCGATCCCCCGGCCGCCCTCGCCCCGTTCCGGACGGCACTCACTCGCCCTCGAGGCTGAGCGCGATCGCCGCGCCCCTGGCCTCCGCGGCCCCGACCGCCTATCTTCCGAGCGTCCCCCATCCCAGCCGTCCGGAGCCGAGCGTGGCCCGCTGGTCCGCCAATGTCGAGGTCATGATCCGTGCCGCGCGCGCCGCGGCCCGCCACCTCGTGCGCGATTTCGGCGAGGTCGAGCAGCTCCAGGTCTCGATCAAGGGGCCGGGCGACTTCGTCTCGGCCGCCGACCGACGGGCCGAGCAGGTGATCCGCGAGGCCCTGCACAAGGCCCGGCCCGACTGGGGGTTCCTGCTCGAGGAAACGGGCGCGATCGAGGGCCGCTCGCGGTTCAACCGCTGGATCGTCGACCCGCTCGACGGCACGACCAACTTCCTCCACGGCCTGCCGCACTGGTCGATCTCGATCGCCCTCGAGCAGCAGGGCGAGATCACCGCCGGGCTGGTCTACGATCCGATCAAGGAGGAGCTGTTCGTCGCCGAGAAGGGTGCGGGCGCCTACCTCAACGACCGGCGCCTGCGGGTCTCCCGTCGCTGGCGGCTCGAGGAGGCGCTCGTCGGCTGCGGCCTGCCGGTGCAGGACTGGCCGGCGCGCGCCAAGGGCTTCGCCCGCCAGCTCGAGGCGGTAGCCGACCACGTCGCAGGGCTGCGCCGGCTCGGCACCTGCTCGCTCGATCTCGCCTACGTGGCAGCGGGCCGGCAGGACGGCTTCTGGGAGTACGGGGTGCAGCCCTGGGACATCGCCGCCGGGATCCTCCTCGTGCGCGAGGCGGGCGGCCGCGTGGGCCGGCTCGAGGGCGACGAGGACCTCATGGCCCCGGGCACGCTCGTGGCCGGCAACCCGGAGATCTATACGCGCCTCAGGACCCTGCTCGCCACCGCGACGCCACCCTGATCGGTCCGCCTTCGGTCGGCAGGACGGGACCCGGGGTGCCGACCGGAGGCGACGGGCGGGCGAGCAGGCCCGTGCCGAGGGCGGCGAGCGTGACGGTCTTCGGCAGCGGGTCCGTCTCGGAGGGGCGACGGGCCCGAGGGATCGCCCCGGAGCGTCCGCCCGAGCCCGTCGCGGGAGACCCTGTGGCGGGGTCGGCCGGGCGGCTCAGGCCGCGGCGCGGGACCTTCGGTCGGCGCGGATGAAATCCGCGCAGCGCTCGCCGATCATGATGCAGGCGGCGTTGGTGTTGCCCGAGACGACGGTCGGCATGATCGAGGCATCCGCCACCCGGAGCCCCTCGAGCCCGTGCACGCGAAGCCGCGGGTCGACCACCGCCATGGGATCGGAGGCCGGGCCCATGGAACAGGTGCTGGTCGGGTGGAAGATCGTCGTGCCCTTCTCGCGAACATAGGCCAAGAGATCCTCGCGGCTCCGGCAGGCGGGCCCGGGCAGGTGCTCCTCCGCCACGTAGGGCCGCAGCGCCGGCTGGGCGGCGATCCGGCGGATGAGCTCGAGCCCGTCGACCATGGTGCGCCGGTCGGTTTCGGTGGCGAGGTAGTTCGGGAAGATCTTGGGCGCGTCGGCCGGGTCGGCCGAGCGCAGCTCGAGCCGGCCGCGGCTCTCCGGGCGGAGCTGGCAGGTCGAGACCGTGAAGCCCGGGAAGGGGTGCAAGGGCTCGCCCGGCCGGTCGGCGCTGAAAGGGATCACGTGGAACTCGACGTCCGGGGTGGCGAGCTCGGGCCGCGTCCGCCAGAAGAGCGCCACCACCCCGGCCCCGACCGTCAAGGGCCCGGTCCGGAAGAGCGCCCATTCGAGCCCGGCCGAGGCCTTGCGCCAGAGCGAATGCGCGACCTCGTTCAAGGTGATCGGCCGGGTGCAGCGGAAGACGATCCGGGCTTGGTAATGGTCCTGCAGGTTCTGTCCGACCCCCGGCAGATGGTGGCGGACCTCGATCCCGTGCTCGGCCAAATGCGCCGCCGGGCCGATCCCGGAGAGCATGAGGAGCTGCGGCGAAGCGATCGCGCCCGCGGCGAGCACCACCTCGGCCGCCTCGACCGTCCGCTCCTCCCCGCCCCGCCGGTAGACCAAGCCCGTGACCCGGCGCCCCTCGAAGAGCAGACGGCAAGCGAGCGCTCCGGTGCGGACCTCGAGGTTGGGGCGCTTCCTGGCCGGGCGCAGATAGGCGACCGCGGCGCTGCAACGGAAGCCGTTCCGGATCGAGAGCTGGAAATAACCCACGCCCTCCTGGCGCGCGCCGTTGTAATCCGGATTGGTCGGGATGCCCGCCTGGTTGGCGGCGGCGATGAAGGCGTCCAAGAGCTCCATCCGGTGGCGCGGGCCGGAGACCGCCACCGGTCCCTCCCGGCCACGCCATTCCGGGTCGCCCTCCGGATAGGCCTCGAGCCGCTTGAAGACGGGTAGGACCTCGGCGAACGACCAGCCCTCGCAGCCGCGCTGGCGCCAGTGATCGTAATCCTCCGCCTGGCCGCGGACCCAAGCGAGCCCGTTGATCGACGAGCAGCCGCCCAGGACCCGCCCGCGCGGCCAGAGGATCGAGCGACCGGCCACCCCCTCCTCGGGCTCGGTCCGGTAGGTCCGGGCCGTCCGCTCGTCGAAGATCGTCCGGTAATAGCCGATCGGCAGGTGGATCCAGGGGTTCTCGTCCTCGGGGCCGGCCTCGAGCAGGAGCACCCGGGTCGCCGGATCCTCCGAGAGACGGGCCGCGACCGCGCAGCCCGCCGAGCCCGCGCCCACCACCACGACGTCGAACCGCTCGCGCTCGGCCATCGCCCTTCCCCGCCGCGCCCACGACCGCGCGGGCGGCGGGCGGATCATGCGGAGCCGACCGGCACCCGACAAGCGCACCGATCCCGCCCACCCATGCGAAGAGCGCCGCGGCGAGCGCGCCCGCCGCCCGGAGCAGCGCGACGAGCCGGCTGCGCAGCCGTGTCGCACGCGGTCTTCCGAGCCCGACGAAGAGCGAGGCGCGCAAGCCGGCCTCCGATCCTGTCCCGAGCGCGGAGCCTAGCGGGCGAAGGTTGCGGAAAGCTTAACGGTGCGAAGGCCCGCCGGCCCTCGGGGCGGGAGGCCGGGGGGAACGACGGCCGCTCAGGACCCGGGCAGGACGAGCACGGTGCGGGCCGCGGGCAAGCTCGCCCGGGCGAGCAGGAGCTCGGGGCTCGCCCGCTGCTCGACCCGGAAGCCGCGCGCCTCGGCGAGGGCGAGGAACCGGCCGAGCACGGTCGGCCCGAAATAGTGCATGGGCAGGACGAGGGGTGCGCGGATCTGCTCGACCACCTCGAGCATCTCCTCCTGGCTCATCGTGTAGACCCCGTCGATCGGCACCATGAGCACGTCGATCTGGCCGAGCTCGCCGAGCTGCTCCTCGGTCAGCCGATGGTGCAGATGACCCAGATGCGCCAAGCAGAGATCGCCCACCTCGAAGACGAAGATCGAATTCGAGAGCGCCTGGTCGCCGAACCGCCCGTGCACCGCCGTGGGTACGTTGCGCACCCGCAAATCCTCGACCAAAAGATCGTGCTCGGCCCAGCCGCCCGAGGGGTTCCACCCCCGCAGCACGTGCTCGATCCGCGGGTCGGGGCGGTTCGTGTAGTGCGTGTCGTGGGCGTTGTTCATGGTCGCGATGCGCGGCGGGAAGGGCGGCCGGACATAGTCGTTGTAATCGGTGACCGCGCTCACGCCCGAGGGCGTCTCGATCAAAAAGCTCGCATGCCCCAGGAAGGTGAGCTTGACCGTCGCACCCTCGGGCAAGGCCGCTCCGCGCCAGGCCACCGGCACGATCCGCCCCGGAAGCTCGGCCACCGGAAAGCAGCCGCCCGCGAGCGCCGGTCGGAGGAGGAGCGCGGGCCCGAGCAGGAGGAGCCCCACGAACGTCGCGATCCGGCCGAGCCCGCCCACAGCCCGCCCTCCCGAAGCCGCAACCCCGCTGCGCGCTCGCGCCACCTTCCGCGCCGCGCGCCGCATCCCTATCGAGCCAGCTATGCCGAACCCCGCTTTCGTCAAGAACGTGGGCGTCCTGGCCTTCGCCCAGGCGCTCTTCTTCATGGCCAACACGGTCGTCATCAGCACGGCCCCCTTCGTGGGCCTGCAATACGCCCCCGCCCCCTGGCTCGCCACCGTGCCGCTCGGCATCCAGTTCCTCGGCACGATGGGCGCCACCATGCCCGCCTCGCTCCTCATGCAGCGGGTCGGCCGGCGCCCCGGCCTCTTGCTCGGGATGGCGCTCGGCGTGGCGGCCGGGCTCCTGGGCGCGCTCGCGATCCAACGCGGCAGCTTCTGGCTCTTCTGCGCGGCGGGCGTGCTCTACGGCAGTTTCTCGGCCTTCGCCCAGTATCTGCGGTTCACCGCGGCCGATGCCGCCGATGCCGCCGGCTTCGCCGACCGGACCGCAGCGCGCGGCCGGGCGATCGCCTGGGTGATGGGCAGCGGGGTCGTGGCGGCCGTCCTCGGCCCCGAACTCGCCGACCGCACCCGCGAGCTCACCGCACCCATCCTCTTCGCCGGGAGTTACCTGGCGATCGCCGGGCTCGCCGGGCTCTGCTTCCTGGCGCTCACGGCCCTGGATCTGCCGCGCCTTTCGGGCTCGGCCTCGGCTGCAGCGGGCGAGGCGCGCCCCTTGAAGGAGATCGCCCGGCAGCCCACGGCGGTGACCGCGTTCCTCGCGGCCCTCGTGGGCTACGTCACGATGAACTTGCTCATGACCGCGACACCCTTGGCGATGCTCGCCTGCGGCCACGGTTTCGGCGACACCAAGCACGTCATCCAATGGCACGTGCTCGGCATGTTCGCGCCGAGCTTCGTGACCGGCCGGCTCATCACCCGGTTCGGTGTCGAGAAGGTGATCCTAGCGGGCGTGGCCCTCAACCTCCTCTGCGTCGCGATCGCCGTGGCCGGCCTCGAGGTCGCGAACTTCGCGATCGCCCTCTTCCTTTTGGGCGTCGGTTGGAACTTCATGTTCGTGGGCGGCACGACCCTGCTCACGACCTGCCACAGCACGGCCGAGAAGGCCAAGGTCCAGGGCTTGAACGATCTTCTGGTCTTCACGAGCGTGGCGGCCTCGGCCTCGCTCGCGGGCTTCGTGCAGAGCACGCTCGGCTGGCAGACCATGAACCTCTTGGCGATCCCGGCCCTCCTCCTCGTGGGCGGCCTGGTCGTGGGGCGACTCCGCCCAGCTCTCCCGGTGCCGGCCGGCTGAGGCCCGGGCTCAGCGCCGCGAGTCGCCCGGCAAGGCGAGCCGGCGCTCGAGCCGCCGCACGGCACTCGATACCAAGAGGATCAAGGCGAGGTATTCGAGCACGAGCACGGTGTAGATCTCGAGCGGCCGGTACTCGACGACCACGAGCTCGTTGGCGCGCCGGGTCAGCTCCTGCATGCCGATCACCGAGACGAGCGCGCTCATCTTGATCATGTAGACGAATTGGTTGCCGAGCGCGGGGAGGATCCGGCGCAGCGCTTGCGGGAGGATCACGAACCGGTATTTGCGCCAGCCGGAAAGGCCGAGGGCCTCGGCCGCCTCGTGCTGGCCGCGTTCGATCGACTGGATCCCGGCGCGGAAGATCTCGGCCTCGAAAGCCGAATCGGAGAGCGCGAGGGCGAGCACACCGGCCGTGAACGGCCCGAGCGAAACGCCCGCCACCACGGGCAGCCCGTAATAAACCCAGAGGATCAAGACGAGGAGCGGGATCGCCCGGATCCCCTCGACCCAGACGCGCGCGAGCCGGTCGAGGAAGGGCCGGCCGGAAAGCGCCAAGAGCGCGACGAGGAGGCCGACCGCCACGCCCGCGAGGATCGCGCTCGCCGAGAGCGCCACCGTCCAGACCATGCCGTCCAGGAGGAAGAGCAGGTTGGCGCGGCCCGAGGGGGTGGTGGGCGTCACGACGTACCAGCCCCAGCCCGCACCGCAGCCGGCGAGCAGCGGCAGGAGGGCGAGGAGGAGGAGGGTCCGCTTTCCGCCGCACCGCCGCCGCACGCCCCTCATGGTCCCCGCCCGCTTGTCACCCGCCGCGGCCGCATGCCATGGATCGGCCGAACGGGGGAAGCCCGAGCCCGCGGGGCTCGCCGACACCGACGGAGGAACGATGCGACGCAGGAGCTTGGTCCTGGCGGCGGCCGCGTTCGTGGCGCTTGCAGGGCTCGCCGAGGCCGCCGAATCGCGCCTGAAGCGGATCCTCGATTCGGGGGTGCTGCGGGTCGGCACGACCGGGGATTGGAACCCGATGACGATGCGCGACCCGGCGACCAACAGCTACAAGGGCTACGACATCGACATGCTGAGCGAGCTCGCGGCCGATCTCGGCGTCAAGGTCGAGTTCGTCGCGGCCGACTGGAAGACGCTCGTCCAGGGCATCCAGGCGGACAAGTACGACATCACGGGTTCGGCCTCGCTGAGCCCGGCCCGGGCCAAGGTGGCGGGCTTCTCCGACCCCTATTTCGAGCTCGCGACCGTCCCCTTGACGCTGAAAAAGAACGCCGGACGCTTCAAGGACTGGGCCGATCTCGACAAGCCCGAGGTCACGGTCGCCGCCACGCTCGGCACCGTGCAAGAGCAGCAGGTCAAGCAGTTCTTCCCGAACGCCAAGCACAAGATCGTGGAAGCCCCGGCCCGTGACTTCCAAGAAGTGCTGGCCGGCCGGGCCGACGCTCACATCACGTCGAACGTCGAGGCGGCCACCCTCGTCGAGCGTTACCCCGAGATGATGATCGTCCCGGTCGCCGCGCCGCGGGCCCGCACCCCGATCGCCATGATGCTGCCGCAGGACGATCAGGTCTGGATCAACTACGTCAACCATTGGATCCGCTTGAAGCGGGCCCGCGGCTTCTTCGACGAGCTCGCGCTCAAGTGGCGGCTGCGCAACGAGTGAGCGCCCCGGCTGCGGTTCCCGCGGCCGGGCCGGTCGCCTCGAGCGCCTCGAGGAACCGCGTCCGCCAGCGGGCGGCGGTGTTCTCGCGCAGCACCGCGATCGCCGCCGCCCAGCGGGCGCGCCGCTCGTCGAGCGGCATGGCGAGGGCGGCATCGAGCGCCTCGGCCATGCCCTCGACGTCGAGCGGGTCGACCAGGACCGCGCTCGCGAGCTCCTCGGCCGCCCCGGCGAGCCGCGAAAGGATGAGGACGCCCGGATCCTCCGGGTCCTGGGCGGCCACGTACTCCTTGGCGACCAGATTCATCCCGTCGCGCAACGGGGTCACGAAGCCGACCCGGGCGAGCCGCAGATAGCCCGCGAGCACGGCGCGCGGCACGTTGCGGTTGACCCAGCGGATCGGCGTCCAGTCGACATCGGCGAAGCGGGCGTTGGTCCGGCCGGCCAGCGCGTCGAGCTCGGCGCGGAGCGCTCGATATTGCCGCAGCTCGCCGCGCGAGACCGGCGCGATTTGCAGGAAGGTGATGCGCCGGCGCCATTGCGGCCGCCGCTCGAGCAGCTCGGCGATCGCTTGGAGCCGGCCGGGCAGCCCTTTCGAATAGTCGAGCCGGTCGACCCCCAAGATCAAGGCGCGCCCGGCCAGGCTCTCGGCGAGCCGGCTGACCTCCGGGCCTTCCGCCGCCCGGGCGGCGAGCCGGGCGAAACCGTCGGTCTCGATGCCGACGGGGAAGGCGCCGATCGCCACGGTCCGCTCGTCGAGGCGCCAGCGCCCCTCCCCCACCGGCGTCGCGCCCACCAGCCGCTCCAGGCCTTCGGCCGCGCAGCGGGCGTCGCTGCCGGTCTGGAAGCCCAAAAGATCGTAGTCCGCGAGCGCGCGCAGGAGCCGTTCGTGGCCGGGGAGCGCGCGCAACACCTCGGGCGCGGGGAACGGGATGTGCAGGAAGAAGCCCAGCCGGTTCGCGACTCCGAGCCTCCGCAGCGCCGCGGCGAGCGCCAGGAAATGGTAGTCGTGGACCCAGACCAGATCGTCGGGGCGCAAAAGTTCGGCGATCGTCCGGGCGAAGCGCTCGTTGACCGCGAGATAGCCCTCGAGGTCGCGGCGGCGGAAGGCGATGAGCCCGAGGCGGTAGTGGAACAGGGGCCAGAGCGTGCCGTTCGCGAAGCCGGCGTAGAAAGCCTCGTAGGCCTCGCGCGCGAGGTCGAGGGTGACGCAGGTGATGCGGCCGCGGCGCAGGCTCTTGGCCGGGCCGGGCTCGCCCTGGACCGTCTCGCCGCTCCAGCCGACCCACACCCCGCCGCGGTCGCGGAGTGCATCCTGCAGGGCGACCACGAGCCCGCCGGCCGTGCGCGTGCCGCCGGGCGTGCCGACCCGGTTGGAGACGATCACGAGCCGCGCCAGAACGCTTCCTCCCAGCTCTTGGACAGACGCATCGCACTCGTGATCAAGCCGACCATCGAGTAGGTCTGCGGAAAATTGCCCCAGGGCTCGCCGGTCCGGCTGTCGGTGTCCTCCGACAGGAGCCCGAGGGAGGTGCGGGCCTGGAGCATCTGCTCGAACAGGGCACGAGCCTCCTCGCGCCGGCCGAGGGCCGCGAGCGCCTCGATATACCAGAAGGTGCAGATGTTGAAGGCGGTCTGCGGCAGCCCGAAATCGTCCTCCTCGTCGTAGCGGTGGAGATGCCCGTTGCGCCGCAGCCGCCGGCCGATCGCCTCGACCGTGCCCGCGAAGCGCGGATCGTCGGTCGCGAGGAACCCGATCTCGTGCAGCAGGAGCAGGCTGGCGTCGAGCCCGCTGCCGCCGAAGGTGGCGACGAAGCTGCCGAGATCCGGCCGCCAGGCCTCGGCCAGGATCGCCTTGCGGATCCGCTCGGCCTCGCCCCGCCAGTGGCTCGCCCGGTCGGGTAGGCCAAGCCGGTTCGCGATCTTGCCGAGATGGTGGCAGGCGGCCCAGCACATCGCCGCCGAATGGGTGTGGACCGCGCGTCGGCCGCGATATTCCCAGAGCCCGGCATCGGGCTCGAGCGCCACCCGCGCGGCGATCTCGCCGAGCCCCTCGAGGGTGCGGAACAGGGCGAGGTCACCGCGCCGCGGCAGCCGCTGGTCGTAGAACATCTGCGCCACGGCGAGCACCACGCTGCCGTAGGAATCGTTCTGCCGCTGCTCGGCCGCCTGGTTGCCGATCCGCACCGGCCCCTGGCCGCGATAGCCGGCGAGCGCCGGGACGATCCGTTCCGGCAAGGGCTCGGAAGGGACGATCCCGTAGACGGGCGCGAGCTCGCGGCCCGGCTCGAGGGCCATCACGGTGGCGACCCAGCCCAGATAGTCCTCCATGGTCCGCGTGGCACCCAGCCGGTTGAGCGCCTGGACGACGAAGAACGCGTCCCGGAGCCAACAATAGCGATAGTCCCAGGTCCGCGCCGTGCCCGGAGCTTCCGGGATCGAGGTGGTGAGGGCCGCGACGATCGCGCCGGTCTCCTCGAAGCTGCAGAGCTTCAAGGTGATCGCGGCACGGATCACCGCTTCCTGCCACTCGAACGGCACCGAGAGGTAGCGCGACCATTCGCACCAATAGTCGAGCGTGCGCTCGAGGAAGTCGCGGCAGGTGTGGTCGAGCGAGGCGGCGAAGCTCTCGTCCGGCCCGAGCACGAGCCAAGCCGGTCGCATCAACACGAAGGGCGCTTCCCGCTCGAGCATCGCGATCGGCAGATCCGTGGTCACCCGCAGCGCCGCCGCCGCGGCCACGAAGCGCAGATGGTTGGAGCCCGGAATCCGTTGCGGCACCGCCGCTCCGTAGTCGAAGAGCGGGCGCACCCGCACGGTCAAAAGCGGCGCGCCGCCCACGGGCTCGAGCCTGCGGACCAGCATCGGCGGACGGAAGATCCGATCGTACTGGCGAAAGCGCGGGGCGAAGTCGGTGATCCGCACCCCGCGGCCCTGGCCGTCGAGGAGCAGCGTCTCGAGGACCGCGCTGTTGTCGATGTAGCGGCGCCGGGTCGCGGCGAGGCCTTGGAGCTCGATCGCGAAGCGGCCCTCGGCCGGTCCCGCGAGCGGCTCCAACAGGCCGCAAAAGACCGGATCGCCGTCGATCCGCGGATGACAGTGCCAAACGATCGTACCGCGCTCGTCGACCAGGGCCGCGACGATGCAGTTGCCGACCACGCCGAGGTCGAGCCCGCTCACCCGCCGACCTCCTCCATCGGAACGATGACGCCCATCGGAAGGAGCGCGCCGCCCGCCGCGACCGAGGCGAGCCAAGCGCGCACCGCCCCCGGCCCCGCGAACACCGCCGGCCGCCCGCCCGGCGGGGTGGGTCCGACCGGCACCGCGAGACCCCCCACCCGCTCGACCGCGCGGAAGGCGTCCTCGTCGGTCCGGTCGTCGCCCACGAAGATCGGCCGGCGCCCGGCGAAGGGCGGCTCGGCGAGGAGTGCCGCCACCGCCCGGCCTTTGTCCAGCCCGGCAGGGCGCAGCTCGAGCACCGCCTTGCCGAAGATCGCCTCGAGGCTGCCGTCGCTCGCCGCCACGCGCGCCTCGAGCTCGGCGATCAGCGCCGCGGGCGGCTCGGCCGCGCGTCGCCAATGGAGTGCGATGGCCACCTCCTTGTCCTCGACCGTCACGGCCTCGGGCAGCGGCGTCGCGGCGAGCAGCCGACGGACGGGATCGAGCAGCGAGGGCGTGCCGAGCCGCTCGATCGGCCCGTCCGGCCGGCGGCGGAGCTCGGCGCCGTGGACGCCGGCGGCGGCCGTGCGCAAGGGTGCGAGGAGCCGGTCGAGCTCGCCGATCGGCCGGCCGGAGACGAGCGCGAGCGCACCGTCGAGCCGCGCGCGGACTGCCTCGAGGGTGGCCGGGAGCCCGGTCGGGACCACGACCGCCTCGGGCCGGGGTGCGATGTCGAGCAGCGTCCCGTCGAGATCGAGGAGCAGCGCGTCGCTCGGCACGCCTCCTCCGCTCGCCGTGCCCCCTGCCCGCGTCAGCCCCGGTCCTTCGCCAGGCGGGCGAGCTCGTCGGTCGCAACGTCCAGCGCCCGGGCGAAGCGCTCGGCCGCCTCTTCGGCTTCGGCCTCGCTCATGCAGAGCGGTGGGGAGAGCGGGATCACCTCGATGAACGGCAAGGGTCGGGCCATCACCCCCGCCTCGGCGAGCTTCGCCGCGACGAGACGATGCGCCCCCTGCTCGGGCCGGAAGGGCCGCCGCGCCGCCTTGTCGGCCACGAACTCGACGGCGTTCAGCATGCCCACCCCGCGGACCTCGCCCACGAACGGGTGATGGCCGATCCGCTCCTCGAGGCAGCGCTTGAGGTACGGGCCCACCCGGGCGCCGTTCTCGACCATCCCCTCCTTCTCCATGATGTCGAGATTGACGAGGCCGATGGCTCCTCCGACCGGGTGGCCGGAATAGGTGAAGCCGTGCATCACCGGGCCCCATTCGGGCGAGGCCTTCTCGAGCACCTCCCAGATCCGCTCGCCCACGACCGAGGCCGAGACCGGGAAATAGGCCGAGGTGATGCCTTTGGCCAAGGTCACGATGTCGGGCTCGAGGCCGTAGAGGCCGGAGGCGAACCATTGCCCCGTCCGGCCGAAGCCGGTGATCACCTCGTCGACGATCAACAGGATGTCGTTCTTGCGGCAGATCTCCTGCACCCGCGGCCAGTAGTCGGCCGGTGGCATCAACACACCACCCGTGCCCATGATCGGCTCGCCGATGAAGGCGGCGATCGTCTCCGCCCCCTCCCGCGCGATCACCTCTTCGAGTTCGCCCACGAGCCGGTCGCAGAAGGCCCGCTCGCTCTCCCCGGGCCGGGCGAAGCGGAAATGGTGCGGGCAGGAGAGGTGGATCACGCCCGGCAGCGGCAGGTCGAAGGCCCGGTGGTAGACCGGGATGCCGGTCAAGGAGCCGGCCGCCACGGTGAGCCCGTGATATCCCCCGTGGCGGGCCAGGATCTTCTTCTTTTCCGGCTTGCCGCGCAGATTGTTGTAGTAGCGCACGAGCTTGACGTTGGTGTCGTTGGCGTCCGAGCCCGAAGTGCCGAAGAACACTTTCGAGAGCCCGCGCACCCCGGCCTTCTCGCGGAACAGCGTCAAGACCCGGTCGGCCAGGCGGATCATCGGCTCGTTCGAAGCCGAGCCGAACAGATGGTAGTAGGAGAGCTGCTCGATCGCCGCCCTGGCGGCTTCCGCGATCTCCTTGCGGCCGTAGCCGATGTTGACGCACCAGAGCCCGGCGCCGCAGTCGATGTACTCCTTGCCCGCCCGGTCACGGATCCGCACGCCGCTTCCCTGCCCGACGATGGTCGGGCCCTTGGCGAGGTGCTGGGCGATCGAGGTGTTGGGATGGAACAAGCTCGCCTTGTCCATCTCCTCGAGCGTCCAGTTGGCACGCGCCTCGAGCATGGGGACCTCCTCCGCCCGGCAGCGCCCCGGCTGGCTCGGGCCGGCCTCGGCATAGCCCGGCCCGGCCGGTCCCGGCCAGCTGCCCGTGCGCACGGGCGCCATCCCTCGCTCCGGGGCCGCCGGCCCCGGCTTGCGCCGCAGCCGCCGCCGCGGCTATGGTCGCGCCGGCCGCCGCAGTAGCTCAGCTGGTAGAGCAGCGCATTCGTAATGCGCGGGTCGGGGGTTCGAGTCCCTCCTGCGGCACCACTCGCAATCGATCGCCGCCGCACGCACCGTCGGCACCGGCCGCCCCGCCGCGCCCGCCCGCCTCACGGCACCTCGACGTCGAACAGAGGCGCATATTGCTGGGCGCCGAAGACGTCGGTCTCACCCGGGCTGCCGGAAGGAACGAGGCGGCGGATCGTGAACTTGATCGCCTGCGCCGGCTCGAACACGCAATGGTGCGTGAGCCGCTCGCGCGGGATCCGGTAGAGCGCGCAGATCCGCTCGGGGGCGAGGGCACCCGAATCGCGCACCCGCGCGAAGGCCGAGGGATCGCGGAAGATCACGTCGAAGGTCAGATGGTCCACCCCCGCGTTCTTCGAGCGGATCGTGGAAGCGAGCTCGCGCAGCTTCACCATCACCGTCCCTCCCCGCCCCTTCCGTCGACCACGAGATGGCGGATGCGGACCAACTCCATGATGTCCTCGACCTCGATCACGTGGTTCAAAGTCCACTCGTAGCCCGGCTCGCCCACGAGGATCTCGTCCGACATGAGCGCCGCGGCACCGGCCGTGCCCTTGGTCCCCGGCAGCCGCGCGTAGAACAGGTTGCGGGCGGCGAGTGCCGCGATCTCCTCGGCGGTCCGGCCGTCCTCGTGGACCGCCTCGACCACGACACCGAGCTCGTGCGGGGCCGAGGGCGGGTCGGGGTCGAGCTCCTTCATGACCGCGTTGCGGCCGTAGAGGTGGTAGAAGAGCCTCCAGCCCCGCCCCTCCGGCCCGAACCGTTCGGCCACCTTGCCCCGCGCCCAAGCGATCGCCTGGTCGATCCGGGCGATCGTCTGCGGGTCGCGCACGCCCACGATCGCGAGGCGCCGCTCGCCCACGCGCCCCGCCCCCTCGAGCTTGACGGAAAGCCGCGGCGTGGCGTGGAACACCGCCCCCGAGGCGCGCGTGGCTTTGCCGTCCACCTGCTCGTAGCGGCAGCCGCTCATGTCGATCCAGCCGCCCGCCACATGTTCGCGGAACGGGTCGGTCCGCTCGTACATGGCGTGGCTCGCGAGCGAGGCGGGGGTGCAGCGCTGCTCGGGGTGCATCGCCCGGACCACCACGCTCTCGCCCTCGACCGTCCCCAGGATCGTCTCCTTGCCCATGAAGGGCTCGCAGGCGAAGCTCGCGCATTCCATGAGCTTGCCCGTGTAATAGGCGATCGCAGGCGAGAACCCCGCCTCGAGCAGGGGTGCTGCGAAGAGCGCGCAGTCGGACGCCCTCCCGGCGATCACGACTTGGGCCCCCTCGCGCAGCGCCCGGCGGATCGGCTCGGCGTTCATGACCGCGACCACCCGGTCGGTCCGCCGGAGCGTCGCGGCATCGCCGTCCGGCCGGCCGTCGAGCCCGGCGATGCGCGCGCCCCGTTCCAGTCGGCCGAGCAGGTCTTCGACCTTCTGCTCCGAGTAGATCGCGGCGAGCTCGAACGGGGCGAGGCGGTGTTCGGCTGCGATCTCGCGGACGAGCCGGACGAACTGGTCCACACCACGGTCGGTCCCGGTATCCGAGGCCGAGCCCACGATCATCGGCACGCCGAGCCGCCGGGCCTCGAGCAGCATGATCTCGAGATCGTGGCGCTGGTGCGCCTCGAGGCTCACGTGCCGGTCCGCGCCCAAGGGCCTCGGGCCGATGTCGCAGGAGCCGGCATCGGCGACGATGGCATCCGGCCCGAGCCGGCAGCCCTCGAGGAAGCTCGCCTTCTCGAGCGGGGTGAAGGCCAAGTGGCCCGTGGGGCAGGCGATCGTGAAGGGCTTCAAGGGGCGGGGCTCCCGGAAGAGGTGGGGTGCAGGTCGAAGGTGCGCCAAGCGCCGCTGCAGGGCGGGCCCGCGCAGAAGAGGAGCTGCCGCCGGGCGGTGTCGAAGAGCGCGCCCGAGATGGTGGCGGCGAGATCGTCCCCGCCGTGGCGGCAGAAGGCCGGGCCCTCCTCGTCGGCGTGCCGGGCGAGGAGGGCTGCGAGATCGTCCGGCCCCGGCGCTTCCGCGAGCCGGCCGAGGGCGAGGCCGAGTGCCGCCTGCCGGGCGATCGAGTTGCCGTGGGCGGCGGCTCGGCGCGGGCGAAGCAGGTTGGCGGGTGCGGTCTCGGGAAGCCGGTGGTGGTTGGTCCGGCCGATCCGTCCGCCGCTTCCCCGCTCGATCCCGACCCGCCGATGGCCGAGTTCGACCGCCGCCACCTCACCCGCCGCATCGGCGAGCACGAGGCAGCCGCTGCCGGTGTGCGGGACGGCGCGCAGAAGCGCGAGCGCCTCGTCGACCGTGGCACAGCGCTCGATCAGGAGCGTCAAGAGGAAGTAGCGGTTGAGGCCCGGGCCGAGATCGCGGGTCGGGGCGGCCGTGTCGGCGAGCGCGAGCCCGTCCTCGTTGATCCCCGAGGAGAAGCAACCCGGGGCACCGAGCGAGCCCACGACGAGAAAGCTCCGCCCGCGCGCCGGCCGATGCAGCATCACCTGCTGCAAGGCCCGGTGCTCGTCCCGATAGTCGCGGTTCTTGGCGAGCAGCGCCCCCGTGCCCGCGCGGAGCGCGAAGGCCGTGCAGCCCTCCGCGGCCCCGGCCTCGGCTTCGAGCAGCTCGGCGATCACCGGAGCGTGCAGGAAGGCGAAGAGCCGTTCGGGCGCGATCGCGAACCCCTGCCCGATCCCTTCGATCTCGGCCAGGACCTCGGGAAAGAGCCGCTCGGTCGCGGCCCGTTGCGCCTCGAGGAAGGCTTCGACCTCCGGCCGGTCGAGGGCGCCTTCGACCTCCGCGAGCCGCAGCTCGACCGCCGCCCGCACCGCGGGTGCGAGGTCCGGCCGGGCCCGCGCCTGGGCGAGGCCGCGCGCGAAGGCACCGCCCTCGAGCAGGAGCGGTGTGGCGCGCGGGGCCTCGGAGGGGCGCATCAGGCGGCCTCCCGGTGCAGGTGGCAGGCGGCGCGGTGGCGGGGTGCCACCTCCGAAAGCTCCGGTTCCCGCACGCGGCAGACCGGCAAAGCATAGGGGCAGCGCGGGTGGAAGCGGCAGCCCGCGGGCGGACGGACCGGCGAGGGCGGCTCGCCGGCGAGCCGGCCGGCGCCCCGATCGCGCCGGCCGTCGAGCCGGGGCACGGCGGCGAGCAGTGCTCGGGTGTAGGGGTGTGCTGGCTCCTTCAACACCGCCCGGGTCGGCCCGAGCTCGACGAGCTTGCCCAGATAGAGCACCGCCACCCGGTCGCTCAGGTGCGCGACCACGGCCAAATCGTGGGCGATGAAGAGGTAGGTGAGGCCGAGCTCCTCCTTGAGCTCGCGCAGGAGCGCCAGGATCTGCGCCTGGATCGACACGTCGAGGGCGGAGACCGGCTCGTCGCAGACGACGAAGTCGGGGCGCAGCACGAGCGCCCGGGCGATCCCGATCCGCTGGCGCTGGCCGCCCGAGAATTGGTGTGGGTAGCGGTCGAGATGGGCGGCGCCGAGCCCGACCCGCTCGAGCATGGCGAGGATCCGCGCGCGGGCGGCGGCGCGGTCGAGCCGCTCGTGCACGGCAAGGCCCAAGCCCACGATCCGCTCGACCGTCCGGCGCGGGTTGAGGCTCGCGTAAGGATCCTGGAAGACGATCTGCATCCGCCGGCGCAGCGCCTTGGCGGTGGCCGGGTCGAGCCGCGCGAGGTCCATGCCGTCGAAGCGGACCGTCCCGGCCGTGGGTTCGACGAGGCCGAGCGCGCAGCGGCCGAGCGTCGTCTTGCCCGAGCCCGATTCGCCGATCACGCCGAGCGTCTCGCCGCGCACGAGCGCGAGATCGACCCCGTCGAGGGCGCGGACCGTGTGGCCTTCGGCCGGCTCGATCAGCCGGCGCAGCCCGCGGCGGAGATCGTAATGCTTCACGAGCCCCTCGATCTCGAGCAGCGGCCGCACGCCGCCCGGCGCGCCGATCCCGGTCGCCGCCGTGACCGCGACCGCGCTCATGCGGCGACCTCGATGCAGCGAGCGGCGCGTCCACCCTCGATCGGCCGGAGCGCGATCGGCACCCGGCAGGCCGGCCGGGCGAGGCTGCAGCGCGGCGCGAAGCGGCAGCCCGGCGGCGGTCGGATCGGATCGGCCATCTGCCCCGGGATCGGCCGGATCGGCCGCTCGGGCTCCTCGATCGAGGGGATCGAGCGCAACAGGCCGCGGGTGTAGGGGTGGCGCGGATCGCCGATCACGGCTCGGGTGGGCCCGTATTCGACCACCTGGCCCGCGTACATCACGGCGACCCGGGCGCAATGTTCGGCCACGACACCCAGATCGTGGCTCACGAGCACGATCGCGGTGCCGAGCCGCGCGCGCAGCTCGCCCAGAAGCTCGAGTACCTGGGCCTGGATCGTGACGTCGAGGGCGGTCGTGGGCTCGTCGGCGATCAGAAGCTTGGGCCGGCAGGAGAGCGCGATCGCGATCATCACCCGCTGGCGCATCCCGCCCGAGAGCTCGTGCGGGTAGGCGGCGAGGCGGCGGGCCGGCTCGGGAATACCGACGAGGCGCAACAGCTCCTGGGCGCGCTCGCGCAAAACCCGCTGCCGGGCGCGGCCGCGCGGGAGATCGGGATCGTGCGTCTCGATCGTCTCGGCGATCTGCTGCTCGACGGTGAGCGCCGGGTTCAAGGCGGTGAGCGCGTCCTGCAGCGTGAGCGCGATCGCCCGGCCGCGCAGCGCCCGGAGCTCGGCTTCGGGCAGGTGCGAGATCGTCCGGCCCTCGAAGCGGATCTCGCCCGCTCCGATCCGCCCGGGCGGGCGCAAGAGGCCCAGAACCGCCAGGAAGGTCACGCTCTTGCCCGAGCCCGATTCGCCCACGACACCCAGGCACTCGCCCGGGAAGACCTCGAGGTCGACCCCGTCGACGGCGCGCACGAGCCCGCCGCGCGTCGGGAAGACCACCTCGAGGCCGCGGATCTCGAGCAAAGGTGCGCTCATGCCTTGAGCCTCGGGTCGAAGACGTCCCGCAGCCCCTGGCTCGCGAGGTTGATGGCGAGGACCAGGACGAAGATCGCGACCCCGGGCAAGGTCGCTACCCACCAGGCATCCAACAGGAACGCCCGGCCGTCGGCGACCATCGAGCCCCAGGAGGGCACCGGCGGCTGCACGCCGAGGCCCAGGAAGGAGAGGCTCGCCTCGAGGATGACGATGGTCGCCATGCGGAAGGTCGCGACGACCAGGACGGGCGAGAGGATGTTGGGCAGGATCTCGCCCAGCATGATCCGCGCGGGCGAGGCGCCGAGGGCGCGCGCCGCCTCGACATAGTCCATCTCGCGGGCGGCGAGCGTTTCGGCGCGCGCCACGCGGCAGGTCAGCACCCACTCCTTGAGGACGAGCGCCAGGACGATGTTGGCGAGGCCCGGGCCCATCGCGGCCATGAGCCCGATCGCGAAGATCAGGTAGGGAAAGCCCAAGAGCGTGTCGACGATCCGGCCGATCAGCACTTCGACGAAGCCGCGCAGATAGCCCGCGAGGAGGCCGAGCGTGGTGCCGATGACGGCGGCGATCGCCACGACCAGGAGGCCGATCGTCATCGAGACCCGGGCGCCGTAGACGATCCGCGAGAGGATGTCGCGGCCGAGCTGGTCGCAGCCCAAGGGGTACGCCCACTCCCCGCCCTCGAGCCAGCCGGGCGGCTGCAGCCGGCGCAGGAGGTTCGCTTCGTAGGGATCCTGCGGCGCGATCCAGGGCGCGAAGAGCGCCATCGCCGCGACCGCGAGCACGATCGCGATCGAGAGCACCGCCGTGCGGTTGGCCAGAAGCTCGCGCAGATCGGCGGCGAAGGGCGAGCGGGCCGGCGCGGCCGGGGCCTCCGCCGGCCGCGCGAGGGCACCCTCCTCGACGGCCTCCGCCCTCAAAGCCGCACCTTCGGGTTGAGCACCGTCTGGAGGACGTCGGCCAGGAGGTTCAAGAGCACGTAGGTGACGGCGTAGAGCAGCACGGCTGCCTGCACGAGCGGGTAGTTGCGGGTGAAGATCCCCTCGACCACGAGCCGGCCGAGCCCGGGCCAGCCGAAGACGGTCTCGACGATCATGTTGCCGCCCAGGAGCGTGCCGGTCTCGATCGCCGCCACGGTGACGGTGGGTGTGAGCGCATTCTTGAGCGCGTGGCGGATCAGCACCCGGCGGCGCGGCAGGCCCTTGGCGGTGGCGAAGGTGACATAGTCCTGGCGCAACGCCTCGAGCATCGAGGTGCGGGTCACGCGCATCAAGAGCGCGGCCATGGCGAGGCCCAGGGTCACCGCGGGCAAGAGGAGATGGCGGAGCGCCTCGAGGAAACTCGCGGGCTTTCCGGCGAGCAACGTGTCGACCAGCAGGAGGCCCGTGACCGGCGGCACCTCGGCGCCGAAGCCGATCCGCCCCGAGACCGGCAGCCAGCCGAGCTGGACCGAGAAGAGCATGATCAGGAGGATGCCGAGCCAGAAGCCGGGCATCGAGACGCCGGCCAGGCCCAGGATCGTGGCCAGCCGATCGATCCAGCCGTCGCGGCGGACCGCCGCCACCACACCGAGCGGCACGCCCACGGCGATCGCGATCGCCATCGCCGCGAGCGTGAGCTCGATCGTCGCGGGCAGCCGCTCGAGGATCACGTCCGCGACCGGCCGGCGGTGGTGGAAGCTCTGGCCGAAGTCGAAGGTCACCGCGTTGCCGAGGAAATGGAGGAAGCGCTCGGGCAGCGGCCGGTCGAGGCCCATGTCGCGGCGCAGCGCCTCGCGCTGCTCGGGGGTGGCGAGCGCGTCGCCGAGCATGAGCTCGACCGGATCGCCCGGGGTCGCCTGCATCATGAGGAAGACGACGAGCGCGATCCCGAGCAGGACCGGGACGAGCTGGAGGAGCCGCTCGAGCAAGGCCGAGGGGCGCATCGCCCGTGGCTCCTCCCCTGCCCTTCCCGGCCCCGACCCTCAGTCGGCGAGCGCGGCGCGGTGCAGCTTGATGATCCCGCGCGGCGAGGGCTCCCAGTCGACCAGCCGTCGGCTCGCCCCGTAGACGTCCTGCGGCAGCCAGAGGAAGAGGAGCGGTGCCTCCTCGCGGATGATGGCCTGCGCCTTCTGGTAATATTCCGAGCGCTTGGCCTGGTCGGGCTCGGTGTCGGCCGCGGTCAAGAGACGATCGACCTCGGCATTGCTGTAGCCCGAGAAATTGCCGCGATCCTTGGTCTTGAGCACCGGCACGAAGATGCCGACCGGGTCGAGCGCGCCGTCACCCCAGGAGCGGAAGTTCATGTTGCGGTCGTGCTTACTCGGATCCTTCCAGAGCTCGGTGAGTGCGGTGCGCTCCCAAAGCTGCACCTTGGTGCGGATGCCCACCTGGGTGAGCATCGCGGCCACCGCCTCGGCCTGTTCTTTGAACGGGTTGTCGACGTCGAGGGTGACGTCGACCCCGTTCGGGTAGCCGGCCTCGGCCAGGAGCTTCTTGGCCAAGGCCGGATCGTAGCGCCAGGGCTCGAGGTTCGGGTTGTAGCCGAAAGAGTCCGGGCTGATCAGCGTGGTGAGCGGCACGGCGAGCCCGTTCAAGATCTTGTCGATCACGAGCTTCCGGTCGACCGCGTGGTTGGCGGCCTGGCGCACCTTGACGTTGTCGAAGGGCGGCCTGGTCGTGTTGAAGTCGATGAAGAAGCTGCGCGTGCCGTTGCTCTTCAAGACCTTGGTGCGCGGGTTGGCCTCGACCTGTTTGATCGCGTGGTGCGGCAGCTCGTCGATCAGGTCCGCTTCGCCCGCGAGGAGCGCGGCCACCCGCGAGGCGGGCTCGGGGATGATCTTGAAGATCACCCGTTCGATGCGCGCCGGCCCGACCGGCGGGATGTCGCTCGCCCCGCCGTAATAGTCGGGGAAGCGCTCCAGGATGACCGAATCGCCCTTGCGCCACTCGACGAAGCGGAACGGCCCGTTGCCCATCGGCCGGGTCGCCATGCCGTCCGAGCCGACCTTCTCGACATAGGCCTTCGAGACCACCTGGTTGAACGGCAAATAGGCGGGGAACACGGGCCAGGGTGCGGAGAGCTTGAAGCGCACGGTCGACCGATCGACGATCTCGGTCTCGGCGAGCGGTCCCACCAGGCTCTTCCTCGGGCTCGTCTTGCCTTCCATCGCCCCGTCCTTGGTCAGACGGTCGAAGGTGAACTTGACGTCCTCGGAGGTGAGCGGGCTGCCGTCGTGGAACTTGATACCCGGCCGCAGCCGCATCTCGTAGGTCGTGGCGTCGACCTGGCGGAAGCTCTCGGCGAGTTCCGGCACGACCTTCATGTCGACCGTGCGGGTCAAGACCGCGTCGTACATGTTGTGGATCACACCCTCGGTGATCCGCGAGCGGTGGTTGGCCGGGTCGAGCGTCACGATGTCGGCCGAATAGCCGACGCGGAGTTCCTTGGCCGCGGCTTGGGCCCAGGGCAGGCCCGCCGCGAGGACGGCCAGCAAAAGTCTCGAGCGCATCGTTCGCCTCCCCGCTCGCTCGTCGAGGGTCCTCGCAGCAATCTCGCGCCGAGCGGCAGCGCGGTCAAGTTTTCTTTTCGATCGGCCGAGACTTCGGGAAGTTCGATAGTTTTCTTTTATCGAAAACGATCGACGGTCTCGCTCGCCGCCGCCGGGGCGAGCCAGGCCGGCTCCTCGGCCATCGCCCGGCGCGCGAGTTCGGCCACCGCCGCGACCGCCGGCGAGGGTGGCTCGCCCACCACCGCCAAGAGATAACCGAGCCCCGGCAAGGGCGGATGCGTGGGCAACAAGACGAGGCTGCCCTCGGCGAGCTCGCGCCGGGCGACCGAGGCCGGGGCCATCGCCACGCCGAGCCCGAGGGCGGCGAGCCGGATCCGGGTCGGCAGGCTCGAGCAGGCATGGTGCCGGACGGGCTCGACCCCGGCCGCGCGGAACCAGTCGAGGGCGAGCCCGTGCAGGTGGCTGCCGGGCGTGTCGGTGACGAGCGGAACCCGGGCGAGGTCGGCCGGTCCCAAGGGACCCGCCGGCAGCTCGAGCCCGGGCCCGGCGAGCCAGGCCATGGCGACCGTGCCGAGCGGCTCGACCGCGACCCCCGGGAGCTCGAGCGGCCCTGCGAGGCAGGCGAGGTCGAGGCCGCCGCGCTGCAACAGCTCACGCAGCACCTCGCTCGCCTCGACCACGAACTCGAGCCGGATCGCCGGGTGCAACCGCTCGAGCCGCGCGACGAGCCGCGGCAGCCAGGTGACCGCCGGGATCGCGGTCAAGCCGAGGCGGACCCGGCCGGCAGGGCGGTCGCGCGCCCCCACCCGCTCGACCGCCTCGCGACCGAGCACCAGGATCTTTTCGGCATAGTCGAGGAGCTCGCGGCCCTCCGGGGTGAGCCGGAGCCGCCGCCCGCTGCGCTCGAGGAGCCCCACCCCCAAGAGCGCCTCGAGCTCCTTGAGCCGGGCCGAGAGCGAGGGCTGGGCGACACCCAGCCTGCGGGCCGCGGCGTGGAAGCCGCCGGCCCGGACGATCTCGCGGAACGCCGCGAGCTGCTCGAGCTTGGGCAGTCGCCCGGCGCCGTCCCCGGCTCGGCGCATGGTCCCTCCCCGGTCGCGCCCGGCCGCCATTCTCGTCCGTCCCGACAGGGCCCGACCAGCCCCGAAAAGCAGAGCGCCCCCGGGATCGCTCCCGGGGGCGCTCGTTTGCCTCTTCGGCGGTCGACGATCCCGCGGATCAGCCGACCAGCTTCAGGTTCTCCGCCGAGCTCTTGCCGTTGCGGCCACGGACCAGCTCGTACTGGACCCGCTGACCCTCGCGCAGGCCGTCGAGGCCGGCGCGCTCCACGGCGCTGATGTGGACGAAGGCGTCGGGCCCGCCCTTCTCCGGCTGGAGAAAGCCGTAGCCCTTGGTGGCGTTGAACCACTTGACGATACCGGTCTGCAAACTCGTAACTCACTCGCTCAGGTGCGCGGCCGGCACCTTTGCCGACCGCGGGATGGCAGCACTGGGCGAGGGAGGTCGTTTCGACGGCCGACGCGCAGGGCTCGATCCACCACGACCCCCCATATGGGCCGGATCGGCCCGCCGCACAAGCCCTTTTCTCGTGCGCTGCCGGACGTTCCCCGCCCCCTCAGGCGGCTCCCTGCACCGAATAGCCGCCGTCGACCGGGATCGCCGTCCCGGTCAAGAAGTCCGAGGCCGGCGAGCACAAGAACACCGCGATCCCGGCGAAATCCTCGGGCACGCCCCAACGGCCGGCCGGGGTCCTGGCCACGACCTTCTCGTGCAGGCCCGGGATCTGGGCCCGTGCCTGACGGGTCAAGGCCGTGTCGATCCAGCCCGGCAAGACGGCGTTGACCTGGATGTTGTCCTGCGCCCAAGCGCAGGCCATGGCCTTCGTCATCTGGACGATGCCGCCCTTGCTCGCAGCGTAGGGGGTGGTGAACGAGGCACCGAAAATCGACATCATCGAGCCGATGTTGACGATCTTCCCACCCCCCGCCTTCTTCATCTCCGGGTAGGCCGCCACCGAGCAGACGAAGGCCGAAGTGAGGTTGGTCTCGAGGATCGTGCGCCACTCCTCGAGGCTGTACTCCTCGGGGCGCTTCCTGATGTTCGTGCCGGCATTGTTCACGAGGATGTCGAGCCGGCCGAGCTCTTGCACCGTCTTGGCGACCATCGCCCGGCAGGATTCCTCGCTCGTCACGTCCACCTGCACCGCGATCGCCCGCGCCCCGAGCCGGGCGAGCTCGGCCACCGCTTCGGCGTTCTTGCCGGCGTTGCGGCCGGCTATCGCGACCGCCGCCCCGGCCTCGGCGAGGCCCTTGGCCATGCCGAGCCCGATCCCGCCGTTGCCGCCCGTGACGATCGCCACCTTGCCCGTGAGATCGAAGAGCCGCATCGTCCCCTCCCCTTCACCCGCGTCGTCGGCTGCGAGCGTGAGGCGCTAGCAAGCGTCCGCCCGGTCGTCCATCGGAGCCGCGGCGGAGCAGCCGTGCTGCAGCCGTCGCCGAACGGTGGCCGCCGTGTGTCGTTCGAGGCGCCCGGGAAAGCGACCCCGGAGGATCGGACCAGGTCGGGCAGCGATCGTGCCGTCAGCGAGCATCGCCCGGGCTTCCGCAACCCCGCCTTGGTCGTCGCGAAAACCTTCCCGATCGGACTCCCGACCGGGACCGTCCTGTTCGTGGCCGCGTTCCCGGTGCATCTCTTCTCCAACCCGAGGCCCTTCACCGAATACCTGGCCGATCGCCGGCACGAGCATCTGCGGCCGCGTCTCGGCCTCGTGGCGCTTGACCCGCGCCCACCGCCCCGCCACCTCGCCGGCCGAACCCTCCGGAGTGCCGCCATGCGATCCTCCCCGAACCTGGCCCTCGCTGTCGGCTGGCGGGTCGCCGTGACCCTTCTCGTCTTCAACCCGATCTGGTCCGTCTCCCACTGGCTCGCCGCGAACTGGCAGAGCCAGCCGGGCATCGCGCTCATCGTGACCGCCCTCGTGTTCGTCCTCTTCCTCTACATGCTGAGCATCGTGCGCGACTTTCCCGGCGCCACGGCGATCATGGCCCTGCTGATCGCGGCCATCCTCGGCGGTGCCGCGCTTCAGGGCTGGCTCGACCCCTTCGACCTCGCCTTCTGGAAATGGGCCGCACCATTGATCGCCGCGCTCTTGTTCTCGGCCGGGCCGATCTTCGCCTCGGTGCGCCGCCGTGAGGCGGGCATCGCCACGACCGACGAGACGCCGACCTGAGCGCTCGACGGCACGCCCCGCGCTTCAGGCGAGGAACGGCCGCAGCGCCTCGGCCGCCGCGCGCCCGGCTTCGTCGAGCCCTTCGAGCGCGATCGCCTCGGCCGAGCCCACGCCGATCCCGAGCTCGGCCGCCCGGGCGAGCTGCTCCTGGGCGAAGATCGGGCCCGCCGCCACTTCGGGCGTGGTCCCGTAGCGGCGCAGAATCGCCACCCCGACGGCGTCGATCGCCACCGGATCGCGGCTCGCGAGAAAGAGGCCCGGCTCGACGAGCGTGCCGGATTCGGGCCCGCCCATGCGGAACCCCTTGCGCGCGTCCACGAGCACGAGGTCGTGGCGGAAGGCGGTCGAGATCTCGGCGATCATCGCCCGCTGCTGCGGCGAGCCGTGCAGCTCGCGCATGTAATCCCAGCCGTCCAGCGGGTCGAACTTGGCGACCGCGCCCACGGCGTTCTTGAGTGCCATCGTGAAGCGGCCGCCGAAGCGGTGGGTCTTGAGGCAGCAGGTCTGCACGACGAGCTCGGCCTCGGCGAAGCTCCGGGCCAAAAGGAAGCCACGCCGCCAGTGGAGATCGTTCCGCCGCACCGCGACCCAGCCCGCGGGGCCCGTCGCGTCCAGCACCTCGACCTCGAGCCGGAAGCGGGCGGCGAGGTGCGGCACGCCGGCCCGCTCGAGCACCGAGCGTGTCTCGCCCATCCCCGACCGTTCGGCGAGCACGAACCGGCTCGGCCGCATGGCCGCGAGCCAGGCCACGAGTGCTTCGAGCGTGTCCGGCGCGGTGGCTGCCGGAAACGGGTCGGCGCTGTTGAAGTTGACCTTGAGCGCCACGCGCTTACCCGCCGCGAAATCGCCCGGCAGCCGGGCCGCCACGAGCGCGAGGGCGGCCCGCGGATCGGCCGCACCGGTGAGCCAGACCGTCGCATGCCGCTCCGCCCGCGCCGCCCGTGCGCCCAGGCCCAGCACGGCCCCGACCGCGAGCGCCCCTCGGCGGGTCGTCGCCGCGAGCCGCCTTACCTCCTCGCCTGCTGCCGCCATCGCCGTGCTTCCCCGACCGTCGCGAACAGCCCACCATCCCCCGGCCCACCGGCGCGCGCAAGGCTCGGAACTCGGCGCCCGAACGGTGGAGCCTCAGGCTGCGAGCGCGTCGAGGATCCAGCCGGCGACCGTCGGATCGTCCAGATAGCCTGCGATTCCGTGCCGGTTCGCGGTGTGGTTCCGCACCCTGTCGTAGTTCTCGACCGGCGGATGGACGGCGAAGTTCGATTCGTCGAGCGGGTAGAGTGCCACGACGTCACGGTCGTCGAAGGCGTTGCGCCAGCTCACGACCGCGGGCGGACGGCGAATCGGCACGAACGCGTCGCGGATCGGCCGGATCGCGAGCGGCGAGCCGAGGGTGACGAACGCGACCCGGCTCACCGTCGGGTGTTCGCGGAGGACGCTGTACGCCACGACCGAGCCCAACGAGTGGCCGACGACCACGGCGGGGCGCGAATCCAAGGCTCGCGCGACGAGGGCGTCGATCGCCTCGCGCACGACGGGCCGTCGAACGTAGAGGAACACGTCCCGCGTGAAGGCTTCGAGAACCTCCGCGGTCCAGCCGGGGTTCGATCGGTCGATGGCGCGGAAGATGGCTTGCACCCATTCCCAGTTCAGCGGCCCGCGGCGTTTCGGATTCGGCCCGTAGGCCTCCTCGACCGCCTCGTCGGGGATTCCGGCCCGTCGGCGGATCGCCTCGGCGAGGTCGTGCTGGAACGCGAGGAACTCCTCGTCCAAGGTTCCCCCGCGTGTGACGATGTCGGTCGTGAGCGGCAGGTCGAACCGCCGGACGAAGTCGTCGCGCGTGTCCCCGTAGAACGGAAGCGCCACCTCCAGCCCTTCGGGCAGTGTCCGGCCCAGAGCGCGCGCACCGCGGGTGAGCGCCGCGAGCCACTCCTCCCGGAGTTCCGCCGGATCACGGCCGCCCTGGGTACGCCCGTGGACCAAGACGAGCCGCGGGCGGGCGGCGAGCTGCCCGGCCAACAAGGCCGTGTCGAAGAGCGCGACACCGAGCTGCTTCACCAAATTCACGTGCAGCAAGGCCACCCGGTCGGTGAGCCCGGCCTCGGCGAAGGCGTAGGCGAGCTGCACCGCGAGGGCCGGATCGAACCCGGCCGGGGAGCGGGCCGTCTCGAGCAGCTGCCCGGCTCGCTCCTCGCGCTCTCCTTTGGACCCGTCGATGACGAAGGCGCCGAACCGGGCCGCCACGTCGACGAGGGCGCGCGCTCGGCGACCGAGGTCGAGCGCGCGAACCATCAGGGGATCCGCCCCCGCCTTTCTGTCGGCGAACGCCGGTTCCAAGCTGACGCTCACCGCGCGCCCGTCCTCGACGACGACCGTCGTGAGATAGCCCGCGAGGACCGGAACGACGACGACGCTTTCGTGAAGGCCGAGAACCATGCTCCCGGCCCGTTCTTTCGGGACGATGTCGAGGATCGAGAGATCCTTGTCCGGGCGCAGCAGCGGCGGCTTCGGGGCGAGGTCAGGACCGGCTGCGAACGCCTCGATCTGGCTCCCCTTGACGGCCACGGCCGTGTACGGACCAGACTTCGGATCCCGACCGCGCTCCGCGGCGTCCCTCGCCTCTGCCCCCGCCTTCAAGAGCGGGCCGACTCCGTTGCCGAGGGCCCGAAAATCGGGCCCGACGTCGGGATCCTGCAAAAGCTTCAGCTTTGGCAGGTCCTGCAAGATCTCCTGGATCGTGCCCTCCAGGGATCCCTCGGCTCCCACCCCCACGGGCGTCGGGCAGGGCAGGTCGGGCGGGACCGAACGCGCACGGGCGGCGTGAGCGCTTTCATCGGGCTCGAGGACGGCTTGCGGGCGCTGGGTATAGCCGGGGCCATGGGCCGCGAGCCTCCTTCCCACCGCCCGCTCGAGGTAGCCGCTCTCGTTGAGCACGCGGTTCGGTACGACCGGCACATCCTCGACGCACCGAACCAGGCCGGGCTCGGCCGGGTCGTCGGCCCGAAGGAACGCTTCGGTGAAAACGGTCTCATAGGCCCTGGTCGACTGATCCACCGGCAACTCGTGGGCCGGCTCACCGGGGCGCGCCGCGAAGAACCGATCCACCTCGGGGTCGACACCACCGGCAGCGGCTCTGTTCGGGAAGATCGGCCCGCCATGGACCGGTTCGGCTCGCAGACCGTCCGCACGCGACCGACACGCATCCGAGATCAGCACGACGCTCGGGATCCCGGAGCCCCGGGCGAGGTCCACGGTTCGCGTCACACCCACGGCCTCGTTCGGATTTTCGGGTGCGTCGGACAGAAGCCAATACTCGTCGTAATGGACGAGCACGCCGTGCCCCCGAAATAGATCACGAGTTGCTCGACGGTACCTCCGTCGACGACCTGCTTGACTGCATCGAAAATCTTTTGAAGCCTAACGGACTTCATGTCGTCCACGAGCTCTTGGACGGTAAAGCCTTCGGTTCGAAGCCACTCGGCCACGCGAACCGCCCCCCGCCGCGCTGCCGGCAAGCGCGGCCGCCCGGGAGCGGCACCGACCCCGATCACGACCGCCCCGCGCCTGATCTCTTGCGCCGTGGCTCTGCGCCTCGAAAACCCGGCCGATGTCGCTGTGAGCATCGCGAGCAAATCCCGGCGTCGCGTCCATTCCCCCTCGAAAATTCCGACGAAATCTCAGTCGCGAAGAGACCTCCGTCGAGCTCGGATCTTGCCGACCGCGAGACGCCGCCGGTACGGCGAAGCCGCCCGCTTCCGCTGCGAAGTTGGCACCCACCCTCCGTCCATCCGGCGGGAGCATGCCATCCTGCTTGACGGATCATATTCCTAAGACTATGTTCGTTGGCGAAGTCCACGTCCCGCGGAGCCGCCATGCCCGCTGCCGCTCATGCCGCCGACCCCGCCCACGAGCTCGGCCGCGCGCTCGCCGAGCGCATCGAGGCGCGCGCCGCCCTCTACGCCACGAGCGAGACCCCGCCGAGCCCCGCCCTCGCCTTCCTGCGCGAGAGGCTCGACCGCGAACGCCGCGCCGCCCTCGACCGGCTCCGCCACGCCTGGCACGCCCGCCTCGCTCCCTTCGACGAGGCCGAGCGCAGCGCGGTCGATGCGATCGTCGCCATCCTCTGGCGGCAAGGGGCGGCCGCCGCCCTCGAGGACCGGCTCCTGGCCGAGCTCCTCGCCGGCGCCGGCGGCGAGGCCGCCCGCACGCTCGCGATCCTCTGCCGCTTCCGCAGCCGGCTCGAGAAGGACCGCGCGGCCGCCGAGCGCGACCTCGCCGAGCTCTTCCGGCTGCGCCCGAAGCCGCTCGAGCGGCCCGGCCTCGGCCCCGAGCGGCTCGAATGGCTCGCCGCCAAACTCCGCCTCGAGCGGGCGAAGGCCGAAGCCCGCCCGCCGCGGCCAAGGGCTCCCGAGCCCCGTCGCGCTGCCGCCGGGAAAGTGAACCCGGCGCCGGCCGAACCCACGGCCTCGCCGGCGTACCCAGCGGCGCCCGAGCCCTCCCGCGACCACGCCCCGGGCCCGGCCCGGCCGCCCTTCGCCCGCACCGCTTTCGACCCCGCCGACCCGCTCGCCGCCGCGAGCCCGACCCGTCGCGACAGCCTGCGCGGCCGGCTCATGGCCGGAGCCGCCGCGGCGCTCTAGGCGGGGCGGGATCGGGCCATCGCGAGCGCGATCCGCACGGCCTCGAGGCTCGGCCCGAGCTTCGCCTTACGGGTGCCGACGATGTCGAAGGCGGTACCGTGCGCGGGCGTGGTGATCGGCACGGGCAGGCCCCAGAGGACGGTGACGCCGCGCTCGAAGCCCAGGAGCTTGATCGCGATCTGGCCCTGGTCGTGGTACAGGGTGACGACCGCGTCGAACGCGCCCGAGCTCGCCCGCAGGAACACCGTGTCGGCCGGGTAGGGGCCGGAGGCGGAAAGGCCCAGCGCCCGGGCCCGCTCGACCGCCGGGCCGATCACCTCGATCTCCTCCGAGCCGAAGGCGCCACCCTCGCCGGCATGCGGGTTCAAGGCCGCGACCGCGATCCGCGGCCGGGCGATCCCGGCGGCCCGGAGCGCCGCGTCGGTCGTGGCGATCCGCTCGACGATCCGCTCGACCGTGAGGAGGTCGGCCACCTCCCGGAGCGGCACGTGCGAGGTCACCCGGGCGTTCCAGAGCCCGCCTGCCACGTTGAACTCGACGCAGCCGCCCGGGCGGCCGAAGAACGAGGCGGCCTCGACCGCCTCGTCCTCGTAAGCCGGGTGGACGAGGCGGATCGCCTGCTTGTTGAAGGGGGTGAAGGTGATCGCATCGACCTTCCCCTCGCGGGCGAGCTCGAGCGCGGCGCGAAAGGCCGTGAGGGCGGCGGCCCCGGCGGCAGGCGAGACCCGAGCGGGCGGGCAGTCGGCCGGGTCGCAGTCGCCCCGGTCCCAGAAGGCGGGCCGGCCGGGGGCGGCGGCGGCAAGCGCGGCCTCGCGGTCGCGTTCGACGACGAGCTCGGGATCGAGCCCGGCCTGCTCGATCCCGCGCGCGAGCACCCGGGCATCGCCGATGCCGACAAGGGCCGCCCCTTCCCGCACCGCGGGCTCGGCGAGGAGCCGGACGAAGAGCTCGGGGCCGATCCCGGCCGGATCGCCCATCACGAGGGCGAGGCGCGGGGCGCACGGGGCGCTCATCGCGGGCCCGGCCGGCCCGGGGAGGCGACCGCCCCCTCGGCGAACAGGGCCTCGATCTCGGCCGGGGCGAAGCCGCACGCCTCGAGGATCGCGACCGTGTCCTCACCCAGCCGCGGCGGCCCCTTGCGCGGCCCGGTCTCGGCGCCTTCGACCTTGATCGGGCACCCCAGGGTCGGGATCCGGCCGAGGCTTTCGTGCTCGACCTCGACGACCATCTTCCGCGCCCGGGTCTGCGGGTCGGCGAGCATCTCCGTGATGTCGTTGACCGGCCCCGCGGGCACACCGGCCTCGTCCAGCCGGGCGAGCCAGTCGGCGGCCGGCCGGCGGCGGAACAGGTCGGAGAGGATCGCCCGCAGCTCGCCGAGATTGCCCATCCGCTGGGCGTTCGTGGCGAAGCGCGGATCGTCGGCCAATTCCGGCGCCTCGAGGATCGCACAGAGCCGCCGCCAATTCGCCTGGTTCGCCCCACCCACGACGATCCAGCGACCGTCGGCCGTGGGGAAGGCCTCGTAGGGCGCGGACAGGGGATGGGCGGAGCCGAGCGGGCCCGGGGCGGTCCCGGTCGCAAGGGCGATCGCCGACTGCCAGGCGGTGAAGAGGATGCCGGCCTCGAAGAGCGAGGTCTCGACGAGCCGGCCGCGGCCCGTGCGGGCCCGCTCGACCAGCGCCGCCAGGATGCCCACGGCCGCGAGCATGCCGGCGCCGATGTCGGTCAGGGGCGGGCCGCACTTGACCGGCGGCTCGCCGCGGGAGGTGCCCGTGATGCTCATGATGCCGGACATCGCCTGGGCCACGAGGTCGAAGCCGCCCTTGTTGGCGTAGGGGCCGGTCCGGCCGAAGCCCGTGATCGAACAATAGACGAGCTTCGGCCAGCGCTCCTGGACCTGCGGCCAGCCGAAGCCCAGGCGCTCCAACGTCCCCGCCCGGTAGTTCTCGACCAGGACGTCGGCCCGGTCGAGCAGCCGGCCGAGGACGCGTTTGCCGCCCTCGGTCTTGAGGTCGAGGGCGAGGCCGCGCTTGCCGCGGTTCATGATGCAGAAGGCCGCCGACTCCTCGACTCCGTCCGGTCCTCTGAAGGTCGGCGGCACGGACCGGCGGCTGTCGTCGCCCTCGGGCAGCCGTTCGACCTTGACCACCTCCGCGCCCAGATCGGCCAGGAGCTGGGTGCAGGTGGGGCCGGCCATCACGTGGGTGAGGTCGACCACCCGGATCCCGTCGAGCAGGCTCCTCGCCACCTTGGGCTCTCCTCAGCGGCCGACGAAGACGGGCTTGCGCTTCTCGAGGAAGGCGCGGGTGCCCTCGCGGAAGTCATCGGTACCGAAGCAGAGGTAGGATTCGGCCTCCTCTTCGGGGGAAAGTGGCCGCGGGTCCATGAGCCGGTTCACGAACTTCTTGTGCCAGCGGGCCACGAGCGGCGCGCCTTCGGCGATCCGCCGGGCGGTCGCGAGTGCTTCCTCCATGACCGCCCCGTCCGCCACGACCCGGTTGACGAGGCCGATCCGCAGCGCCTCCTCCGAGCCCAGGAGGTCGCCCTCGAGGAGGATGCGGAGCGCGTTCGACTTGCCGACGAGCTGGATCAGGGGGGCGAGCTCGCCATAGGCCACGACGAGGCCGAGCCGCTTGATCGGGATGCCGAAGCGGGAGCTCGCCCCGCAGATGCGCAGATCGGCGTTGCAGGCGAGCTCGAGGCCGCCGCCTACGCACAGCCCCTCGATCGCCGCCACGACGGGGTGGCGGATCGCCCGGAGCGCGCCCAGAGCGGCATGGGTGCGCTTCGCGTAGGCCCGGGCCTTCTCGACCGTCGAGCGGATCGCCTCGAACTCGGTGATGTCGGCGCCGACCGAGAAGGCCCTGGGGCCGGCCCCGGTCAGGATCACGCAGCGGAGGTCCTCGTCCGCGTCGAGCGCCCGCAGGATCTCGCCCAGCCGATCCCACATCGCCTGCGAGATCGCATTGAGCCGCTCGGGCTGGTCGAGGGTGATCCGGGCGATCCCGGGCTCGACGGTTTCGAGATGGACACGGCCCGGCATGGCCTCTCCTCAGCGGTAGAACAGCTCGACGAGTGCGAGCGGAATGACCGGAAGGTAGGTGACGAGCAAGAGCACGAGCAGCAGCACCCCTATGAAGGGCAGGTTCCAGCGGGTGACCGCCCAGATGTCGGCCTTGGCGATCGAGCAGGCGGTCATGAGCACCGAGGCCACGGGCGGGGTCTGCTGGCCGATCGCGATGTTGAGGGTGACGACGAGCCCGAAATGGACCGGGTCGATGCCGACCGCCCGGACGATCGGCATGACGATCGGGACCACGAGGATGATCGCTGCCGCCCCGTGCAGGAAGCAGCCCAGCACGAGGAAGAGGAGGTTCAAGAGCGCCAGCACCGCCCAGGGCTCGCGGGTGAGCCCGGTGATCGCCGCGGTCAGCATCTGCGGGATGCGCGCTTCGGTCAGGTACTCGCCGAGCAACGCCGAGGTCGCGATCAAGAGCATGACGACCGCGGTCTGCACGACACCGTCGCGGGCGCCCCGCAGGATCGCCCTCGCCGACAGCTCGCCATAGAGCGCGCCCACGAGGAGGGCCGCGACGACGGCGAGGCCGGCCGCCTCGGTGGCGGTCACCGTGCCGGTGAAGATCCCGCCCAGGATGATCAGGGGCAGCAGGAGCGCCCAGCCCGCCTCGCGGGTGGCGGTCCACAGCCGGCAGAGGTCGAAGGCCTGCTCGACCGGGAAGCCGTGGCGGCGGGCGTAGAGGGCGCAGAGCCCCATCATGAGCCCGCCGCCCAGGAGGCCCGGCACGATCCCGGCCACGAAGAGCTGGACGATCGAGGCGTCGGCCATGACCGCGTAGAGGATCATGGGGATGCTGGGTGGGATGATGATGGCGAGGCTCGCCGAGCTCGAGGTGACGGCGGCGGTGAACTCCTTGGGGTAGCCGCGCCGCTGCATGGCCGGCATGAGCACCGAGCCGAGGGCCGCGACGTCGGCCACCGCCGAGCCGGAGATCTCGGCGAAGAAGAGCGAGGCCGCGACGTTGACCATGGCGAGCCCGCCGCGCACGAAGCCCACGAGCGCGGAGGCGAGCGCCACGAGCCTGCGGGTGATGCCGGCCGTGTTCATGATCGTGCCGGCCAAGACGAAGAGCGGGATCGCCAGGAGCGGGAAGTTGGTCGAGGCGCTGAACAGCGTGACCGCGCTCGTGACGAGCGAGTCGAAGCCCTGGGTGGCCCAGAAGGCGGCGAGCGCCAGGATCGCGAGCGCCACCGCGATCGGAACGTCGAGGGCGACGAGGAGGACGAGGAAGAGGAGCAGCAGAAGCCCGCTCACCGTGCCCCCTCGAGCAGCACGCGTTCGGGGTCGCGCGCCGCGGCGCCCGAGCGCGCCTCGGCGAGCCGCTCGGGCAAGGTGAGGAGCTCGGCCAGGACGAAGAGCACGGCCGCGATCGGGATCGCGGACTGCGCGACCCCGACCGTGAGCCAGGGCACGGTCACGAGCTTCTCGTCGCCCAGGATCGCCACGACCTGCCAGCCGAACCAGGCGATCGCCGCCATCGCCCCGCAGACCAGCAGCGCGCGCAGGAGCACGAGCCCGACCCGCCAGCCGGCGGGCGCCAGGGCCACGAGGTCGGGCATGCCGAGATGCGCCCGCTCGAGCGCGGCGAGCGCCGCCCCGTACCAGGTGAGCCAGGCGAGCAGCACGCCCGCGACCTCGTCGTACCAGCCGATCGGCGCACCGAGCTTGCGCAACACCACCCCCGTTGCGACCAGGGCCGCGATCGCGAAGAGGAGCACGATCCCGGTCGAAACGAGCGCGGCTTCGAGCACCCGGCGCGCCAGCCGGATCACCCGCACCCGCGCGGCCCCGCGCTCAGCAGCCCTCGGCGAGGGCGAGCGCCTTGTCGATCAGCGCCTTGCCGCCCGGCACCTCCTTCTCGAAGAGCTCGTAGACCGGCTTGGACGCCGCCACGAAGGCCTCGCGGTCGGCCTTGTTGAACTGCATCCCGGCCGCGATCAGCCGATCGCGCGAGGCGCCGTCTTCCTTCTCGGCGAGCGCATAGGTCCATTCCTGGACCGGAACCGCCTCCTCGAGCAGCGCCTTCTGCACGGCCTCGGGGTAGCTCTTGAACTTCCGGACGCTCGTCATCGGGAAGGACGGCGTGTAGACGTGGTTCGTTTCCGAGAGGTACTTCTGCACCTCCTGGAACTTGCCGCTCTCGATGTTGACGTAGGGGTTCTCCTGCCCGTCGACCACGCCCGTTTGCAGGGCCACGAAGAGCTCGGCGAAGCCCATCGGCACCGGTGCCGCACCGTAGGCCTCGAACATCTTGGCCCGCCAGACACCTTGTGGGATGCGGATCTTGAGCCCTTCGAGATCCTTGGGCGTCACGATCGGGCGCTTGTTGTTGGTCACTTGGCGCACCCCGTTCTCCCACACCCCCAAGAGCTTGTAGCCCTTCTCCTCGAGCTTGGGCGCGAGGATCGGCCAGACCAGCTCCTTGGCGATGCAGCGCATGTGCGCCCGGTCCTTGACCAGGTACGGCATGTCGAACAGGCCGAACTCGGGCGTGATCGTCGAGGTGATCGTCGAGGGCTGCGAGATGTCGAGCGTGCCGAGCTTGACCTTCTGCAGCATGTCCTTGTCGGAGCCGAGCTGGCTCGAATGGTAGAGCTCCATCCGGGCGATGCCGGCAAGGCGCGCGTTCACCCGCTTCACGTACTCTTCGGCCGAGGCGACTTGGACCGAGCCCGGCTGGCTCGTGGTACCGAATTGGATGACGAGCTCGGCACCGGCTCCCGGAGCCCAGAAGACCGTCGCGAGCCCGAGACCGGCGAGCATCCTGCGCATGGCGAGCCTCCCCCTCGTTCGTCGCCTGTTCTTCGGCTGCCAGGAGAAGGGGCGTCCGTCAATCTTCTGCCGCGGGTCCCACCGGGCGAGCACTCGCCGGGCGAGCGGCCGGTTCCCCGAAATGTCGAGAGCCCGTCAACCGACTGTGCCGTAAGCACAAAACGTCGAACGGAACATGATATTCGAAGCTGGCGCTTTTTTCTTGTTAAGCGCTCGAACATGTGGCATAAGTAACATGTCGAAAACCCACGGTTCCGGAGCCACCGCGATCGGGCAAATCCATCGGCAGCTCGGATCCGGATACTACCGCCGGCGGATGGATCCGCCGCGCAACCAGAAGGATGCACGGTCATGAACGAGAACCGGATCGTCGGCGCCGCCAAGCAGGTCAAGGGCACGATCGAGGAGGCGGTCGGCAAGGTTTCCGGGAACCCGGACCTCGAGGCCGAGGGCAGGGCCGACAAGCTCGAGGGCACGGTCCAGAACGCCGCCGGCAAGCTCGAGGATGCGATCGACGGAGCCGAGGAGGCGGTCCGCCGGTCCCGCGAAGGGAGCTGAAGAGTTCGGGTCCGAGCCCGCCCGCCGGGCGGGCTCGGACGGCCGCTCACCGGCAGCGTCCAGTCGGCGGCGCGGGTCGGAGAAAGGGAGCGAAACGCCATGCTCGAGACGGTCCTGCTGATCGTCCTCGTCCTCGTCTTGTTGGGGATGTTACCGGTCTGGCCCTACAGCCGCGGCTGGGGCGTCGCCCCGAGCGCGGGCCTCGGCCTCGTGGTCGTCGTCCTGCTCGCCCTGGTGCTCGTGGGCCGGCTCTGAATGGGCCCACCGGGCCCGCGACCGGTTCGCGGGACATGAACCGCGCGCACCACGAAGGGGGCGCGCAACCGAAAAGGAACGGAACCATGCGATCGACGATGTCGGCGATCACCGCCGCGGCGGTGGCTTTTCTCGGTCTCGGGACCCTCGCCCATGCCGCCGGGCCGGCGAGCGGCTCGACCAGCGGCGGGGCCGACCGGGCGGCGATCGACCGCGAGGTGCGGGCGGCGTTGAACGAGCTCGAGGCCAAGAATCCCGCTGCGGCCGCCCTCGCGCGACGGGCCAAAGCGGTCCTCGTCTTCCCGAACATCACCCAAGCGGGATTCGGGATCGGCGGCCAATACGGCACCGGTGCGATGCTCGAGGGCGGGCGGACGGTCGGCTATTACAACATCGTGGGCGGCAGCTTCGGCTGGCAGATCGGCGCCCAGTCCTTCTCGCAAGCCTACATCTTCAACACCGCCGCGGCCGTCGAAACCTTCCGCGAGAATCGTGGCTTCGAGGTCGGCGTGGGCCTGACCGCCGTTGCCGCCGATTTCGGCGCGCAGGGTGAGGTCAGCAGCTCGACGCTCCAGGCCCCGCTGGTCGTCGTGACCTGGGGCCAATCCGGCCTGATGGCCGGTGCCACGGTCGAGGGGCTCAAGATCACCGAGATCGAGCCCTGAGCCGGGCCGCGGCAGCGGCCGCGGGGCCGACCACCGTCAGGTGAGGGGGCGGCCGGCTCGGCCGGTCGGACCGCCCTCGTAGAGCCGGCTGACGCTCGCCCCGTCGGCCATCGGGTTCGCCTGCGCCCAGGCGTGGTAGCGCTCGACCACGGCTTCGACGATCGGAAGCTCGAGGCCGAGCGCCCGGGCGAACCTGCGGACGTTGACGAGGTCCTTGTCGAGCTGGCGGGCGTAAGAGCGCGGCGGGTCGAAGTCGCGCGCCGCCTGCTGGGGGAAGATCCGCCGGAGGATGGTCGAATCGGCCATCCCACCGGCGAGTGCTTTCGGGAGGAGTGCGGGGTCGAGCCCCGCCTTCTCGACCAGTGCCAGCACCTCGGCCATCAAGACGTAACCCACCCCGACGATCGCCTGGTTGGCGATCTTGGTGGTCTGGCCCGCGCCCAACGGGCCCAGATGCGTGAGGTTGGCGGAAAGGGCCTCGAGCACGGGGCGGGCGCGGGCCACGTCGGGCGCCTCGCCCCCCACCATGACCGTGAGCCGGCCCTCGCGCGCCGCGCCCGGCCCGCCCGAGACCGGCGCGTCGACCCAGCGCCAGCCGGCTTCGGCCATCCGCGCGGCGATCCGCCGGGTGTCGTCCGGGTTCACGGTCGAGAAGTCGACAACGAGGCGCCCCCGCCCCGGCACCTCCGCCGCACCCTCCGGGCCGAAGCAGCAATTCTCGACCGCCGCGGCGTGCAGCACGCAAAGACAAAGGATGTCGCAGGCCTCGGCGACCGCCTTCGGCGAAGCGGCGGCGACCGCACCCGCGCCGGTCACGAGCGGGACCCGTTCGGGCTCGAGGTTCCACACCGTGACGGGAAAGCCCCGCTCGCGCAGACGCAGGACCATCTCCTTGCCCATGATGCCGAGGCCGAGAAAGCCGATCCGCGGCGGCGTGCTCATCACCCCTCCCCCCGCTCCTCGCCCGCGACCCGGCCGCGGAGCCGCTCGAAGACCCGGATCACCGCATGATGGCCGAGCTCGGCTTCACCGGCCGCGGCCTGGGCGAGCATCAAGGCCGAGACCAAGGCGGTAGCCGGCAAGGGCACACCCCGGGCGAAGGCCGCTTCCTGGGCGAGCCGCAAATCCTTGAGCATGAGCGCCATGCGGAAGGCCGGGGCGACCTCCTCGCGGGCCATCCGGATGCCGAAGGTCTCCATGAGCCAGGAGCGGGCCGCACCGCGCGTGAGCACCTCGAGGACCGCCTCGGGATCGAGGCCGAGCCCGCGGGCCAGGGTGATCGCCTCGGCCACCGCCACGAGATGCTGGGCCACGACGATCTGGTTGCAGAGCTTGGTCGCCTGGCCGGCACCGGGCGGACCCATCCGACGCGGCCGGCCCATGGCCTCGAGGATCGGCCGGGCGCGCTCGAAGGCTTCGGGCGCACCGCCCACCATGATGCCGAGCGTGCCGGCCTCGGCCCCACCCGGCCCGCCCGTGACCGGCGCGTCGAGGAAGGCGAGCCCACGCTCGGCGAGCCGTTCGGCGAGCCGCACCGCAGCCGCGGGGGCGATCGAGCTCGTGTCGATCACGATGCCGCCGGGTGCGAGCCGCTCCGCGACCCCACCGGGGCCGAGCAGTGCCGCCTCGACATCCGGGGTGTCGGGCAGCATGCTCACGACCGCCTCGGCACCCTCGATCGCCCGGGCGAGGTCTGCCACGACCGGCACGCCGCGTGCCGCGGCCGCCGCCCGGGCGGACTCGGCCTTGTCGAAGCCGCGCACCGCGTGGCCCGCTTTCACGAGGTTGGCGGCCATCGGCGCACCCATCGTGCCGAGCCCGACGAAGCCGATCCGTGCCACCGCCCCTCCCTCTCCCCACAGTCCCGTGCCGAGCCTATCGGCCGCCCCGGAGCCCGACCAGCCGGGGCGCGCGAAAGCCCGGCCTGCGCCGCCGCGAGAGGCGCGCTCAGTTCTCGCCCGGCTGCGGCCCGTCCCAGCCCTCGACGATCGCGAGGTCCATCGTCGACTTGCCCTGCCGCAGCGCCATGGCCGCTCGGTATTCGGGCGAGTGGTAGCAAGCGAGCGCCGCCTCGTAGCTCGGGAACTCGATCACCACGATGCGCGAGCGGGGCTTGCCCTCGGGTGCCTCGAACCGGCCGCCGCGCACCAGGAAGCGCGCCCCGTACTTAGCGAAGGCGGCAGCGTTGGCCTTGCGGTAGGCCTCGTAGCCCTCCGGATCGTGGACGTCCACGAACGCGACCCAATAGCCCTTGGCCAAATCGGACCTCCCCTCTCGCTGCGCGGCGAGCCTAGCGTCGCGCGGCCAGGGCCGCCACCACCGGCCGCGCTCACCCTTCCCTTCCCCGCTCGCCGCTGCCCGGGGCGAGGAAGACGAGGAGACGGCGCTCGCCCTCGGCCACGAAGGTCGAGAGCGTGACCTTGGCCTCGGGCAGCCAGAGCGCGATCGCCCGCCGGAACGCCTCGAGGTCGGGCATGGGCTGGAGCTGGAAGCACACGGCGGCGACCGGCCCTTCCTCGGGATGCCAGCCGAGGTCGATCCGATCCGGCCGGCAGGTGCACAAGGCACAAGCGCGGGCGAGCTCGGCCACCACCTCGCCGTAGGTCCGGCCCATGGCGTAGGGCTCGAGCCGGTCGAGCTCGTCGAGCGGGATCGCCCGGCGCGAGCGGCCGATCCGGGTCGAGCGGGTGACCCGGGTGCGCGGGCCCGGCTCGTCGGCGCCGGTCAGCATGGCCTCGAGCCGGTCGAGCGCGGCGCGCCGCTCGGCGGGCGGCGTGCCGGGATGGCAGATGAGCTCCCTGAGCTTGTCGAGCCGGCCCTCGCGCGCGCTCGCCTGTTGCACCGTCGTGCCCCGTCCGCGTCCCTGCGACAGGCCGGAACCTAGCGGCCGCGGGTTGCCGCTCCGTTAACGGGCTTCCCCCGCGCCCCGGCCGTGCCAGGCGCCCAGGAGGGCCAAGCCGGCACAGAGCGTCATGGCGAAGGTCACCGGCACGGGCGAGCCCGTCGCGAGCGAGCCCACGAGCTGGGCCGCGAGGGCGGCCGTGGCCATCTGCAGGAAGCCCGCGAGCCCGGCGGCCGAGCCCGCGAGCCCGGGATGGACGCTCACGATCGCGGCTTGCGCGTTCGGCATGGCGAGGCCTTGGGCGAAGCCGCCCGCGGCGGTCGGCAGGAAGAGGGCGAGCGGCGTCCACACCCCGGCGAGCGCGAGCGCGAGTGCGGTGGCCGAGGCGGCGAGCGAGCCGGCCGAGCCCAAGAGGATCATCCGCTCGCTGCCGAGCCGGGCCGAGAGCCGGGCGGCCGCGAAGTTGCCGGCCATGAAGGCGCCCGAGACCAGGACGAAGAGGAGGCCGTATTCGACGGCCGAGCGGCGGTAGGTCTCGACCACGAGGAACGGGGCGGCCGCGAGGAAGCCGAAGAACACCGCCATCGAGCAGGCCGCCTGCAGGGCGTAGCCCTGGAAGCCCCGGTGACGCAGGAGGATGGCGAAGGCGCCGAGCATCGTCGCGGAGCCCCCGGCCGTCGCACCCGGCCGACCGGTCTCGACGAGGGCCGCCCGGCAAGCGAGCAGGACGACGGCACCGGCCGGAAGGCCGAGCAGGAAGATCGACCGCCAGCCCCAGAGGTCGACCAGGAGGCCGCCGAGCGCCGGGGCGGCCATCGGTGCCACGACCATGGCCATGGTGATCCAGGCGAGCGCCTCGGCCGCCCGCTCGCGCGGCCAGAGGTCGCGGACGATCGCGCGGGACAGCACCATCCCGGCGCAGCCGCCGGCCGCCTGGACGATCCGGCCGAGGATCAAGAGCTCGAGGGTGGGCGCGAGCGCGCAGAGCCCGGTGCCGAGGAGGTAGACGAAAAGGCCGCCCAGGAGCGCCGGCCGACGGCCCACCCGGTCCGAGAGCGGCCCGTAGACCAGCGTCGCGAGCGCGATCGCGAGCGTGGAGAGCGAGAAGGCGAGCTGGGTGGCGGCCGGGCTCGCGGCGAAGCCGGCCTGGATCGCCGGCAGCGCCGGCAGGAAGACCTGCATGGCGAACGGCCCGAGCGCGGTCGCGAGGACCAGCACCGCGAGCAGCCGCCGCCCGGCCGGGACTTCGCGTCCGGCGGCTGCGACGGCCGCCGGTTCCGTGAGCGGGGAGCTCGGTGCCTGCGCCATGCGCGCCGAGATAGCGCCACAGGGAACGGCGGAAACCGTCACCGGCGCATCGCCGCCCCGCCCGCCTCGCCTCGGCGGGCTCGGCGTGCTATCCGGGACACGCGGCGCAGCGGCGATCGGCTGCGCCCTAGAGCCTCGGGAAGCATCGCGTGGCCGCCCTCGACCGTCCGCCGCTCACCATCCTCTTGGCCGGCCCGCGCGGCTTCTGCGCCGGGGTCGACCGGGCGATCCGGATCGTCGAGCGGGCCCTCGAAGAGCACGGCCCGCCGGTCTACGTCCGCCACGAGATCGTCCACAACCGCCACGTGGTCGAGGAGCTCGAGCGCAAGGGTGCGGTCTTCGTCGACGAGCTCGACCAGGTGCCGGACGACGGGCTCGTCGTCTTCTCCGCCCACGGCGTGCCGAAGTCCGTCCCGGCCGAGGCGCGGCGCCGCCGGCTCTTGCACGTCGATGCCACCTGCCCCCTGGTCTCCAAGGTCCATCGCGAGGTCGAGCGGCACCATGCGGCGGGCCGCACGGTCCTCCTCGTGGGCCATGCCGGCCATCCCGAGGTCGAGGGTACCATGGGCCAGGTGCCGGAAGGCTCGGTGATCCTGATCGAGACGGTCGAGGATGCCGAACGGGTCGCCCCGCCCGATCCGAGCCGCCTCGCCTGGTCGACCCAGACGACGCTTTCCGTGACCGACACGGCGGCGATCGTGGCAGTGCTGCAGCGCCGCTTCCCCGGCACCGAGGGGCCGCGCGGCGAGGACATCTGCTACGCCACCACGAACCGCCAGCGGGCCGTCGCGGCGATCGCCCCCGAGGTCGAGCTGTTCCTCGTGGTCGGTGCCGCCAACTCCTCGAACTCGCGCCGGCTGGTCGAGCGGGCCCTCGAGGCCGGCTGCCCCAGGGCCCGGCTGATCGCCGATGCGACGGCGATCGACTGGGCCGAGCTCGCGGGCCTGCGGCGGATCGGCCTCACCGCCGGCGCATCCGCGCCCGAGATCCTGGTCGAGGGCGTGATCGAAGCCTGCCGGGCGCGGTTTTCGGTGAGCGTCGAAGAGCGCCGGCTGGTCGAGGAGCGGGTCACCTTCAAGCCGCCGCCGATCCCGCGCCGTCCCGAGCCCGCGATCTCCGGAACCGACGGCTGAGCCGATGGCCGTCTACACCGCGGTCGGCGAGGCCGAGCTCGCCCGGTTCCTCGCCGCCTACGATCTGGGCGAGGTCCTCGCCCTGGTCGGCATCCGGGAAGGTGTCGAGAACACCAATTACCGGCTGGAGACCAGCCTCGGCCGGTTCATCTTGACGATCTACGAGAAGCGGGTCGACCCGGCCGATTTGCCCTTCTTCTTGGGCCTCATGACGCATCTGGCGGAGCGCGGCCTTCCCTGCCCGCTGCCGGTGCGCAACCGCGAAGGCGCCGTGCTCGGCCGGCTCGCGGGCAAACCCGCGGCGATCGTGAGCTTCCTCGAGGGCAAGAGCGTGCGGCGGATCGAGCCCGTCCATTGTGCCGCGGTGGGCGGGGCGCTCGCCGCGCTCCACTTGGCCGGCCGCGGCTTCCCGCTCCACCGGCCCAACGCGCTGGGCCCCTCCGGCTGGCGCCAGCTCGTGGCGGCGAGCCGCGCGCGCGCTTCGGAAGTGGCCGAGGGGCTCGCGGGCGAGCTCGAGGCCGAGCTCGCGGCGCTCGAGCGGGCCTGGCCGCGCGGCCTGCCCGAGGGCGTGATCCACGCTGATCTCTTCCCCGACAACGTGTTCTTCGAGGCCGAGCGGGTGAGCGGCCTGATCGACTTCTATTTCGCCTGCGACGACCTCTTGGCCTACGACCTCGCGATCTGCCTCAACGCCTGGTGCTTCGAGAACGACGGCGCCTTCAACGTCACCAAGGCCCGGGCGCTGTTGACCGGCTACCGCGCCCGCCGGCCGCTCGCCCCGGGCGAGATCGAGGCGCTGCCGGTCTTGGCCCGCGGTGCCGCCCTGCGCTTCCTCGCGACCCGACTCTACGACTGGCTCCACCGGGTCCCGGGCGCGCTCGTCAAGCCCAAGGACCCGCTCGAATATTTGAAGAAGCTCCGGTTCCACCGGAGCGTCGAGGGGCCGGCCGCCTATGGCCTCGACTGAGCCGGCCGAGGACGATCTCGTCGAGGTCCACACCGACGGGGCCTGCAGCGGCAACCCCGGGCCCGGCGGCTGGGCCGCGCTCCTGCGCTGGCGCGGCCACGAGAAGGAGCTCTCGGGCGGCGAGCCGCTCACCACCAACAACCGCATGGAGCTCACCGCGGCGATCGCCGCGCTCGAGGCTTTGAAGCGACCGATGCGGGTGCGGCTCGTGACCGACAGCGACTATCTGCGGCAGGGGATCACGCGCTGGCTGCCGGCCTGGAAGGCGCGCGGTTGGCGGACCGCCGCCAACGAGCCGGTCAAGAACCTCGACCTCTGGCAGCGGCTCGAGGCCGCGGCCGCTCGGCATCGGGTGGAATGGGCCTGGACCCGAGGCCATGCGGGCGATCCCGACAACGAGCGGGTCGACCGGCTCGCCCGCGAGGCGATCCGCCGCGCCGCGACGAGCGAACCGGTCGCGGCCGAGGCGGCGTCTCCGCCCGCCCCGGCAACTGCGAGCGGCCCCGAGCGAGCGCTCAGATCTGGGCGAGCAGGGTCTCGGCGCTCGAGCGGTCCATGACGCCCGGCGCGTCCTCGACGTTCAAGGCCTTCACCACACCGTCCTCGACGTACATGGCGTAGCGCTTCGAGCGGGTGCCGAGGCCCACCCCGGAGCCGTCGAAGTCGAGGCCGATCGCCTTGGTGAAGGTCGCGTTGCCGTCGGCCAGGAAGAGGATCTTGCCCTCGGCCCCGGTCGCCTTGGCCCAGGCGTCCATGACGAAGGCGTCGTTGACCGCGACACAGGCCACCGTGTCGACGCCCTTGGCCTTGAAGGCGTCGAGGTTGGCGAGGAAGGAGGGCACGTGCTTGGCGTGGCAGGTGGGCGTGAAGGCGCCGGGTACCGCGAACAGCACCACCTTCTTGCCGGCGGTGAGCTCCTTCACGGTCACGTCCGCGAGCCCGTCCGGGGTGCGGATCTTGAAGGTCGCATCGGGCAACCGGTCGCCGACGGCGATGGGCATGAGGCGGATCTCCTGGTCTCGGTTCGGCCGGCCGGGGCCGGCGGGCGGAACATGGCCCCGCGACCGGCCGGCGGCAACCGCTTCCCCGCTCGTCCCGTTAACCTCCGCGTAACCGCGCCGTGGCAAAAGAAGGGGAGCGGTGCTCCCGCCGGCATCCGATCCGAGGAGGCGGCTTGGCCTTCGACCTTCGCCCGCTCGCCCGCGCGCTCGCGGCGCTCCTCTTCGTGCTCACGGGTCTCGCCGGCGAGCCGGCCCGGGCTGCCCGGCTGGTCGCCGAGCCCTCGGCGGACGCCCTCGTCTGCCGCGAGCGGATCGCCCGCGTGGAGCGCGCCGAGGGTCTGCCCGAGGGGCTCCTGCAGGCGATCGCGCTCGCTGAATCGGGTCGCTACGATCCGGAGCGGCGCGCCCTCCTGCCCTGGCCGTGGACGGTCAACGCCGGCGGCGAGGGGGCCTATTTCGCGAGCAAGGCCGAGGCGATCCGCCATGTCCAGCGGCTGCGCGCCCAGGGGCGCACGAACATCGACGTGGGCTGCCTGCAGATCAACCTGGGCTGGCACCCGGCCGCCTTCCCCGACCTCGAGGCGGCCTTCGACCCCGAGACCAACGCGGCCTATGCCGCCGCCTTCCTCGAGACGCTGCGCGAGGAGGCGGGCTCGTGGGAGCTCGCGGTCGAGCGCTACCATTCGCGCGATCCCGAACGCGGCCCGAGCTATCGCGAGCGGGTCTGGCGGCACTGGGCGTCCTTGGGCGGCGAACCGCCCTCCCCCGCGAGCCCGCCCGGTCGGTCCGGCCCACCGCCCTCGGCGACCGCTGCTCGCCTCACCCGGCCGACGCCGCCTCCGGCGGCGCCGCTCCCGGTCACGGCGGTTCGCGACGCGGCGATCGAGCGGGCCGCGTTGCAGGCCGTCAACCGCGTCGCGGCGCGGCAGACTTGGCGCTGGCTGCAGCTCCAGGCCCCCCTGCCCGGGATGCCGCAGGCGAGCCCGCCGGCGGTCGTGCTCGCGGCGCTCGACCCGGCGCTCGCCGAGCCCGCGGCCGGTGCCGTGGTGCCGACCGTGCTCTTGCCGCGACCCCGGGTCGTGGCCGGGCCGCCGCGCCCCTCGGCGCTCGCCGGCCCCGGGCGGATCCCCGGTCTGATCCCGGTGCGCTCGGCCCGGCCCGAGCCCGCCCCCGTGCCGGCGGGTCGCCTGCCGCCGGCCCGGCCCCGGACCGATCGCCGCGTTCCCCGACGACCGCCGGGCCGCGACCGGGGGGCGGAGCGTGTCGGGTGGTGTGCGGAGCGTCGCGGGTGGCGGGGCGGGTGTGGCGCGCCGCGGGCGGTGCGTCTCGAACGCCGGCCCGTCCATCTTGAGCGACGGCCGGAGTGCGCCTATGTCGAAAACATGGCCAGGATCGCCAACGAGCAGGGCCATCTGACCGGCATGCTGCTGATCGCCATGCCGGGGATGCCGGACCCGCGCTTCGCCAAGAGTGTGATCTATCTCTGCGCGCATTCCGCCGAAGGTGCCATGGGCCTCGTCGTCAACCAGATCGCTGCCGGGGTGTCGCTGCCCAAGGTGGTGGAGCAGCTCGGCATCCGCCCGGAGATCGACCTTTCGGGCGAGAAGGTGCACGTGGGCGGGCCCGTCGAGACCGGCCGCGGCTTCGTCCTGCACTCCTGCGACTATGTGCAGGAGAGCACCCTCGTGATCGACGATCGCTTCGCGCTCACCGCTACGATCGACGTGCTCAAGGCGATCGCCGAGGGGGGCGGACCGCGCAAGAAGGTCTTCGCCCTCGGCTACGCCGGCTGGGCGCCCGGCCAACTCGACGCCGAGATCCAGGCCAATGGCTGGCTCGTGGCACCGGCCGACGAGGAGCTGGTCTTCGGCGGCGACGACGAGAGCAAGTGGCAGCGGGCCTTGGCCCGCCTCGGCGTCGACCCGGCCTCGCTCTCCTCGGCCGCCGGCCGCGCCTGAGCCGGCGGGTCGGCTCGGTTCGCTCACCGGCCGCCGGGTCGGCCGACCGCACGCTTGGTTCGAGCCGGCGCGGCGATCTCGCCGCGCTCGCGGCCGGCCGGAGGCGACCGGGAGCGCGGCGGCTCCCTCCTGCGGAACGCGGCCCAGCGCGGCCGCCGGTTCCGAGGGCTCGCCTCCCCTCCCGCCGCGCCGAGCCGATCCGCGCTCCCGCCGGGAGAGGTTCGGGCGCGCCGATCCTCGGTCGGCGCGCGGCCGCCGACGGCCGCTTCGCCCACCGCCCGCGCGGATCGGGCGGCCGCGCCCCTCTCGAGCACGGCGCGATGCCGGCGCGGGCACGGCGTCGTCTCGTCCGGCGCACCCGGAAAGGCGGCCCGGCGGTCCGCTCAGGGGCCTCGGCACCGCCGGCCCGGGGCGACGGCACGCTCGGCCGCCATCCGAGGGGATCCGACGGCCGTGGCCAGCGCCCCCCCGTGCGGGGGAAAGCGGGTGGCGGGGACGGCCTCGCCCGGTCCGACACCTCGGGCAGGCGGCCCGGCGCGCCGTGGACGGGTCTCCGTGCGGCCCGTGCCCGACGGTGCCTTCGACCGCCGCCCGAGAGGGTCCGCGGGCCGCGCCCCGCGCCGGTTGGGCTTTCCGGGCCCGGCCGACGGTCCCTGCACGGCGCCGCCGACACCGATCGCCCGGGCAGTGGCCCCGGCCGGCCCGTGATCCCGGGGATCCTCCGCCCGGTCGGCTGGCGGAGGCTCAGTCGGCGGGGGGTGGTGGCAGGCTCGGCAAGGGCCGGGCCGCGGCCTGTCGGGCGAGCTCGGCCTCGGCGGCCTGGATCGCCTTCTGCAGCTTCTCGAAGGCGCGCACCTCGATCTGCCGCACGCGCTCGCGCGAAATCCCGTACTGGGCCGACAGCTCCTCGAGGGTGGTCGGCTCCTCCTTGAGCCGCCGCTCGGTCAAGATGTGCCGCTCGCGCTCGTTCAACACCTTCATCGCCTCGGCGAGCAGCGCCTTGCGATGCTCGAGCTCGTCGGCCTCGGCGAGCTCGCTCTCCTGACCGGCCCGTTCGTCGACCAGCCAATCCTGCCACTCGCTTTCGCTGTCGGTGCGGAGCGCGGCGTTGAGCGAGTGGTCCGGCCCCTCGAGCCGGCGGTTCATCTCGATGACCTCTTGCTCGGTGACTTCGAGCGTGTCGGCGATCTGCTTGACCATCTCGGGGGACAGATCGCCTCCCTCGATCGCCTGCATCTGGCTCTTGAGCCGGCGCAGGTTGAAGAAGAGCTTCTTCTGCGCGGCCGTGGTCCCGAGCTTCACGAGCGACCAGGAATGCAGGATGTATTCCTGGATCGCCGCGCGGATCCACCACATGGCGTAGGTGGCGAGCCGGAATCCCTTGTCGGGGTCGAACCGCTTGACCGCCTGCATGAGGCCCACATTGCCTTCCGAGATGATCTCGTTCATCGGCAGGCCGTAGCCGCGGTAGCCCATGGCGATCTTGGCGACCAAGCGGAGATGGCTCGTCACGAGCTTGTGCGCCGCCTCGACGTCCTCGTGCTCGCGCCAGCGCTTGGCCAGCATGTACTCCTCCTCCGCGTCCAGCATCGGGAAGCGGCGGATCTCGTCGAGGTAGCGCGCGAGCCCGCTGCCCTCGGCGGGTACGATCGGCAGGCTGGCCATCGAACGACAGCTCCGTGAAGGCGGCCCTCGCCCCCCGGCCGGGCGGCAGGGCCGTTGCGCGGCCGCACGCCGCGCCTCGAAATCCCGCGCAAGCTTAGCCTAGGTTCGCAGGAGCGCAAGCAACTCGCCGAACAAGGCCGGCACCGGCGCCACGAAGCGCAGCCGCTCGCCGCTCACCGGATGGGTGAAGGCGAGTTCGCGGGCGTGCAGCGCCAGCCGGTCGAGGGCGGCGATCCGGCTGCGGGCGGCCGGCGGCAGCCCGGCCGGCAGGCGCGGCCCGTAGACCCGATCGCCCAGGATCGGATGGCCGAGGCTCGCGAGATGGACCCGGATCTGATGGGTCCGGCCGGTCTCGAGGCCGAGCTCGAGCCGGGCGGCGCGGGTGCCGGCCGCCTCGAGCAGACGATAGCGGGTGACCGCCCGCTTGCCGCCCTCGACCACCGCCATCTTGAGCCGGTCGCGCGGGTCGCGGCCGATCGGCCGGTCGATCCGTCCTTCCGCCGGCGAGGGCACGCCCCAGACGATCGCCTCGTAGATCCGCTCGATGCTGTGCACGGTGAACTGGGCGGCGAGCCCCTGATGCGCCCGGTCGTGCTTGGCGACCACGAGCACGCCCGAGACGTCGCGGTCGAGTCGGTGGACGATGCCCGGCCGGCGGACCCCGCCGATCCCCGACAGGCTCGCCCCGCAATGGGCGAGCAGCGCGTTGACGAGCGTGCCCCGGCCGTGCCCGGGTGCCGGGTGGACCACCTGGCCGGCCGGCTTGACGATGACCAGAAGATGCTCGTCCTCGAACAGGATCTCGAGCGGCACGGCCTCGGGGCGCGGCCGCGCCTCGACCGGCGCCGGCACCCGCACCTCGATCGGCGGACCCGGCTTCACCCGCGCACCGGGCTCGGCTAACAGCTGCCCGGCGCGCGTCACCCGGCCCTCGAGGACGAGGGCCTTGATGCGCGAGCGGGAGAGGTCCGGGAGCTTGCGGCCGAGCAGCCGGTCGAGCCGCTCGCCGGCCTCCCCGTCCGTCACCTCGACCCGTTCGAGCCGCTCGCCCTCGCTCATTCGCACGCCGCCGATCGGGCCACCACCCGCCGGATCGCGGTCGCCGGAGCCTCGCATGGTCGCCGATCCCTGGATCCGGGCCCTCAAGCTCTTCGTCGTGCTCGCCGGAATCGTCATCCTGGTGGGCAGCGGCGTGCTCGTCTGGCTGCTCGCGCGCGGCGCCCCGCGGGAGGTGGCGAAGGTGGTCGACCCGCCGGCGGGCGCGCCGACCGCCGCGACGCCGCCGGCCCCGATCGTGGCCGACCTGGCGCTGCCGGCCGGCGCTGCGATCCTCGACATGACGAGCGAACCGGACCGGATCGTGCTGTTGCTGCGCACCCCTGCGGGCCAGGACTATCTCGCCGTGATCGACGCCGCAACCGGCACCCGCCGCGCGCTCCTGCGCATCGTGCCCGAGGAGCGGTGAGCGGCCGCCGACCCGCGGAGCGCACGACCGCACCGGACACGGTCGAGGTGCGGATCGAACGGCTCGCCTCGGCCGGCGACGGCGAGGCGCGGCTCGACGGCCGCCGCCTGTTCGTCCCGCTCACCCTGCCGGGCGAGCGTTGGCGGGTGCGGATCCGTGCCGAGACCCGGGACGCGGTCCGCGCGGAACCGGTCGAGCGGCTCGAGGGCCCGCCGCGCGCGCAGCCGATCTGCCCGCATTTCGGCGCCTGCGGCGGCTGCGCCCTGCAACATCTCCCGGCCGCGGACTATCTCGCGTTCAAGACCGCCCGGATCCGCGAGCCGCTCGAGCGGGCGCGTCTTTCCGTCGGCACCCTGTTGCCGCTCGTGAGCGCACCCCCGGCCTCGCGCCGGCGGCTGCGGCTCGCTTTCACCTCCGGGCCCGGCGGGCTCGCGCTCGGCTTCCGCGGCCGCCGCAGCCGGGCCGTCGTCCCGATCGCGCGCTGCCCGATCGCGCTGCCGGCGCTCGAAGCGCTCCTCGCGCCGCTGCGCCGTGGCCTCGCCGAGCTCGGCCTCGTCCGCCGCGCCCGCGCGGGCGAGCTCCAGCTCACCGCCTTCGCCGAAGGTGTCGAGCTCGTGCTGCTCGCGGACGTGCCGGCGGAGCGGGAGGACCGCGAGCGGCTCGTGGCCCTCGCCGAGCGGCTCGACCTCGCGCGGCTCGCGATCGCAGCCGAGGCCGGCTGCGAGCCCGAAACGATCCTCGTTCGCCGCCCGCCTTCGCTGCCCCGGGGCCGTTTCCTTCTCCGACCGCCGCCCGGCGCCTTCCTCCAGGCGACCGCCGAGGGCGAGCGGGCTCTCCTGGAGGCGGTCGCGGCCTGGGTCGAACCCGGCAGCCGACTCGTCGATCTGTTCGCCGGCACGGGAGCGCTCTCTTTGCCGATCGCCGATCGGCTGGCCCGTCTCCTGCTCGTGGAGCGCGAGCGCGCGACGGTCGACGCGGTCCGCCGCGCGGTCGCGGGCGAGGGTCGGATCGCCGTCCAGGCCCGCGACCTCGAGCGCGCACCCTTGGATGCGAGCGAGCTCGCCACGTTCGACGCCGTGCTGCTCGACCCGCCGCGCGGCGGTGCCCAGGCCCAGTGCGCAGCACTCGCCCGCTCGCGGGTCGCACGGATCGTCTATGCGAGCTGCTCGCCCGCGAGCTTCGCCCGCGACGCGCGGCTCCTCGTGGACGCGGGTTTCCGCATCGAAGCGCTCCGGCCGATCGACCAGTTCCTCTTCTCGGCCGAGGTCGAGCTCGTGGCCCTCCTGCTGCGCGGCACCCCGCGACCGCCCGCCGCGGCTTGATTCCCGAAAAGCCCGCCGCTACATGTCCGCCGTCACCTCGCCGTCCCCTTCGTCTAGTGGCCTAGGACGTCGCCCTCTCACGGCGAAAACAGGGGTTCGAGTCCCCTAGGGGACGCCACTTCTCGGACGGAGCTCGACCGCGCCCCCGGGCGCCGACCGATCCGCACGGCTGCCCTCTGGCCCGAGAACGTGCGGTGGCGCGCATCCCGCCGCCGAACCGCACACGGTCCGCACCACAGCGCGCTTCAGGGCGCCCGGAGCGATTCGGCGTAGGGTCGCGGGCGAACCGTGCGCGGGCGATGTTCGACGAGATCCACCTCGAGCCCGTAGCGGGCGGCCCAGGCGCGCGCCGCCTCGGCACTCGGGAAGTCGATCCGGACGATATCGCGCGGGTCGCCCCCTCCCGACCAGCCGATCAGCCGATCGGGCAGCGAGGGGCGGACCGGCTCGAACTCGAGCCGCCAGCGCGGCCGCGGCACCGGTGCGGAGCTCGTCGCGCTGCGCCCGAGCGGGCGGATCCGGCAGACCGCGCCGCGCCAAGGCCCGAGGAACCCGTCGGCGGGACGGACGACGGAGCGGTCGGCGGTCGAGGCCGGAGCCGGGCCGAGCTCGCGCCGCGCCGGCCGGCTCGGCGCCCGGGGCGGTACGCCGCCCGGCCGCAACGACACGCGCCCGATCGGGGCGGGCCCGACCGGGCGCTCGCGGATAGCTGGCATCGTGGCGTGCGGACCGCTCAGGCGGCCGCCTTGACCTCGATCCGCTTGACCTCCTGGCGGAGGGCAGCGGGCTTCGGGACGGTGACCTTGAGCACGCCGTTCTTGTAGGCGGCCTCGATCTTGTCCGCCTCGACCTGGAACGGCAGGCGCATCGAGCGGACGAAGCTGCCGTAGCGCCGCTCGCTCACGTACCAGGTGGCCTCGCCCTGCTCACGCTCGGCCTTCTTCTCTCCCTTGATCGTGAGCACGTCGCCCTGCAGCTCGATGGTCACGTCCTTGGGATCGATCCCCGGCAGCTCGGCTACGAGCTCGACGGCCTCCGGGGTCTCGGCCACCTCGATCGGCACACCGAAGGCGCGGGCCTCGGGCCAGGTGCCGAACTCGCTCGTCCGGAAGACCTGGCTGAACAGCCGATCGACCTCGTTCCACAGCCGCACGAAGGGATCGTCGTTGGCGGGACGGCTGGGCAGCAGGGAGCTGGACCAGTCGAAGGGCACGAGTGCCGACATGGTCATGGTCGTCTCCTGTCGCTTTTCCAACCCTCACCGACCGGTCACCCGGTCGGCAGCCTCGTCTTTCGATGTAATGCACCACCGGCGGGTTCAAGACCTTGAACTCGGTGCAGCTGTGGCAAAATCGACTTCATTGGTCCGACGCCGAGCAGCCCCCGATGGGGCTCGCCGTCCCCCGCCTCCCCGCGACAGCGACGCGCGACCACGCTAGGAAGGGCGCGGCGCAGGCGGGAGAGCGGATCGTGCCGACCGCAGCGGACGCAGGGCAGCCGACACTCGAGGCGATCCTCCGCCGTGGGCCGGTCCTACCGGTCGTGACGATCGCCGATCCGGCCACGGCCGTCCCCCTCGCCCGAGCCCTGCTCGCGGGCGGGATCGCGGTGATCGAGGTCACGCTGCGCACGGCGGCGGCCGCCGAGGCGATCCGCCGGATCCGCGCCGAGGTCCCGACGATGATCGTCGGCGCCGGGACGGTCTTGTCCCCCGCCCAGCTCGACCTCGCCCGGGCGCTCGGCGCCGCCTTCGCGGTGAGCCCGGGGGTGACCCCGAGCCTTCTGGACGCCGCGGCGGCCTCGCCCGTGCCGCTCTTGCCGGGCATCGCCACGGCGAGCGAGGCGATGCTCCTGCTCGAGCGCCGCCTCACGCTCGCCAAGTTCTTCCCGGCCGCAGCGGCGGGCGGCCCCGCCCTCCTCCGCGCGCTCGCGGGGCCCTTCCCGGAGCTCCGCTTCTGTCCGACGGGCGGGATCGATGCCGGCAACGCCGCGGCCTATCTCGCGCTTTCGAACGTGATCTGCGTCGGCGGCTCCTGGCTCGCGCCGGCGGACGCCGTCGCCGCCGGCGATTGGCGGCGGATCGAAGACCTCGCCCGGGCCGCCCGCGCCCTTCGGGGAGAGCCGGGATGAGCAGCGCCACGGACGCCGCTTGGAAGGCTCTCGAGGCGCATCGGGACGAGCTCGGGCGGATCTCGCTCGCCCGGCTGTTCGCCGAGGACCCCGACCGCTTCGCGCGGTTCTCGCTCGTCCTCGACGATCTGTTGATCGACCTTTCGAAGAACCTTTGGACCGCCGAGACGCTGCGGTTGCTGCTCGAGCTCGCGCGCGCCGCCGAGGTCGAGGCCTGGCGCGAGCGGATGTGGGCGGGCGAGCGGATCAACACGACCGAGGACCGCGCCGTCCTCCACGTGGCACTTCGCCACCGGGGCCCCGAGCCCATCTTCTGCGACGGCCGCGACGTGATGCCGGAGGTGCGCGCCGTCCTCGCCCGGATGAAAGCGTTCGCCCACGAGGTCCGCTCGGGTTCCTGGCGCGGGGCGACGGGGGCGCCGATCACGGACGTCGTCAACATCGGGATCGGCGGCTCCGACCTCGGCCCGCAGATGGTCTGCCGCGCCCTCGCCCATCTCGCCCGGCCGGATCTGCGGGCGCATTTCGTCTCGAACGTCGACGGCGCGCAGCTCGCCGCGACGCTCGCCCGGCTCGACCCCGCGCGGACCCTCTTCGTCGTCGCCTCGAAGACCTTCACGACCCAAGAGACGATGCAGAACGCGGCCTCCGCGCGCGCCTGGCTCACCGGCGCACTCGGCGAGGCCGCGGTCGCCCGCCATTTCGTCGCGGTGTCGACCAACGCCCGGGCGGTCGCCGCCTTCGGCATCGACCCCGAACGGATGTTCGGCTTCTGGGATTGGGTCGGCGGGCGCTATTCGCTCTGGTCGGCGATCGGCCTGCCGATCGCGCTCCATCTCGGCTTCGAGCGTTTCGAGGCGCTGCTCGAGGGCGGCTGGACCATGGACCGCCATTTCCGGACCGCCCCGCTCGAGCACAACGCGCCCGTGATCCTCGCGCTCCTCGGCATCTGGTACCGCGATCTCCTGGGCTTTTCGACCCACGCCGTGCTGCCCTACGACCAGCGGCTCGAGCGGCTGCCCGCTCATCTCCAACAGCTCGAGATGGAGAGCAACGGCAAGCGGGTGCGCCGCGACGGCCGGCCGGTCGAGCGGCCGACCGCGCCCGTGATCTGGGGCGAGCCCGGCACCAACGGCCAGCACGCCTTCTTCCAGCTCCTCCACCAGGGTACCGAGATCGTGCCGTGCGATTTCCTCGCGGCGGCGCTGCCCGACCACGACCTCCCGGGCCACCACGAGAAGCTCCTCGCCAACCTCTTGGCCCAGGGCGAGGCCTTGGCCTTCGGCAAGGACGCGGCGCGGGTGCGCGCCGAGCTCGCGGCCGCGGGGCTCACTGGCGACGCCCTCGAGGCGCTCGTCCCGCACAAGGTCTTCCCGGGCGACCGGCCCTCGACGACGATCCTCTTCCGCCGGCTCGACCCCTTCACCCTCGGCCGGCTGATCGCCCTCTACGAGCACAAGGTGTTCGTCCAGGGGGTGATCTGGGGGATCGACAGCTTCGACCAGTGGGGCGTCGAGCTCGGCAAGGAGCTCGCCGCGTCGATCCTCCCCGACCTCGCCCCGGGTGCGACGCCCCGGCCGCGCGATCCCTCGACGGCCGGCCAGCTCGCCCATCTCCGCCGGCTCCGCGCGGATCCGAGAGTGTGACGGTCCCGGAGCCCTGGCGGCTTTCCGAGCTCGAGGTCGCGGCCCTCCTCGAGGGGCGCCACGGTGATCCGTTCGCCGTGCTCGGCCCGCACGGGGTCGAGGGGGGCCTCGTCGTGCGGGTGCTCCTGCCGGGTGCCGAGGCGGTCGAGCTCCTCGACCCGCGCGGCCGGCCGCTCGCGACCCTCGACCGCCGCCATCCGGACGGGTTCTTCGAGGGACTGTTGGCCGGTCGGAGTGCGCCGCTCGCCTATCGGCTGCGCGCCCGTTTCCCCGGCGCGACCCGTGAGCTCGAGGACCCTTACCGCTTCGGTCCGGTGCTGGGCGAACGAGACGAGAACCTCCTCCGCGTGGGCACGGATCTGCGGCTCTGGGAGCGGTTCGGCGCTCGGCCGCTCGTGCACGAGGGCTGCGCGGGCGTGCATTTCGCGGTCTGGGCGCCGAACGCCTCGCGGGTCGCGGTCGTGGGCGATTTCAACGGCTGGGACGGGCGCGTGCACGGCATGCGCCGCCGGCCGGTCTCCGGGGTGTGGGAGATCTTCCTTCCGGGTGTCGGCGAGGGTGCCCGCTACGGGTACGAGATCGAGGACCGCGAGGGCCGACGCCTGCCCCGGAAGGCCGACCCGTTCGGCACGGCGATGGAGCTCGAGCCCACCGTCGCCTCGATCGTGCGGGCTCTGCGCCCCTTCCCTTGGACCGACGAGGCCTGGATGGCTCGCCGCGCCGAACAGCGGCCGAGCGAACGGCCGATCGCGATCTACGAGGTCCATCTCGGTTCCTGGCGGCGCCGGCCGGACGGCTCCTTCCTCTCCTGGGACGAGCTCGCCGAGCAGCTCCTGCCCTATGCCGCGGGCATGGGCTTCACCCATGTCGAACTGCTGCCCGTGAGCGAGCACCCTTCGGATGCCTCCTGGGGCTACCAGCCGCTCGGCCTCTTCGCGCCCACCGCCCGCTTCGGCGACCCCGAGGGCCTCGCGCGCTTCGTCGACGCGGCGCACCGGATCGGGCTCGGCGTGATTCTCGACTGGGTGCCGGCCCACTTCCCGAGCGACCCGCACGGGCTCGGCCGGTTCGATGGCACCGCCCTCCTCGAGCGCGAGAACCCGGACCCGGGCCTGCACCCCGACCGGGGGGCGCCGGTCTTCGATTTCGGCCGGCCCGAGGTCGTCCATTACCTGATCGCGAACGCGCTCTATTGGCTCGAGGTCTACCACGTCGACGGGCTGCGGGTGGATGCCGTGGCCTCGATGCTCTACCCCGACCATGCGCGCGAAGCGGGCGAGGGGGGGCCCGATCGGCACGGTGGCAAGGCGAACGAGGACGCGATCGCCTTTTTGCGCCGGCTCAACGAGGTGCTCCACGCCGAGCATCCCGGGGTCCTCGTGATCGCCGAGGAATCGACCGGCTGGCGGGGTGTCTCGCGGCCCACCTGGCTCGGCGGGCTCGGCTTCGGCTTCAAGTGGAACACGGGCTGGACGCACGACACGCTGCGCTGGTTCGCGCGCGATCCGGGGGACCGCCGCGCGCACCGTCTCGAGCTGACCTTCGCCTCGCTCTCCGCCTTCGCCGAGAGGTTCGTCCTGCCGCTGAGCCACGCCGAGGTGGTCCGCGGGAAGGGCTCGCTGCTCGCCAAGATGCCCGGCGACACCCGGCAGAAGTTCGCCCAGCTGCGCGCGCTTCTGGCGTTCATGTGGGGCCATCCGGGCAAGAAGCTCCTCTTCATGGGCCAGGAGTTCGCCCAGGGCGCGGAGTGGAGCGAGGCGCGTGCACTCGAGTGGCAGCTCGTGGAGATCGGCCCGCACCGTGGCGTCCAGCGCCTGGTAGCCGACCTCAACCGGCTCTACCGCGAGCTGCCGGCGCTCCACGTGGGCGATTGCTCGGTCGACGGCTTCGCGCTGGTCGAGCCCGACGACGCCGAGCACTCGGTGTATGCTTGGCTGCGCCTCGGCCGGCCCGGCGACGCGCCCGTGCTCGTGGTCGCCAACCTCGGCCCCGTCCCGCGCGAGGGCTGGCGGATCGGCGTGCCCGGAACCGGCGTCTGGCGCGAGCGGCTCGACACCGACGCGCTCGTCTACGAGGGCTCGGGTGTGGGCAATCCGGGCGCGCTCGTGGCCGAGCCCGTGCCCTGGCACGGCCGGCCCTGCTCGCTCCGGCTCGACCTGCCGCCGCTTTCCGTGCTGTTCCTCGAGGCGGAGGACCCGCTCTGAGGATGCACCGCGCCCGCTCGAACGGGCCTTCGAGGTCTTCCGCTCGGTCGAAACCGGCGGGCTCGGCGAGTCGGCGACCCGCGCCGACCACGCGGCGCCCGCACCGGCTCGTGCCCGAGTCTACCGCCGGCTCGCAGCCGAGGTGCGCGGGTCGGCCGAGCGGGTATAGGGCAGGACCGCGAGCCCGAGCCAAAGCGCGAGGAAGGCGAACAGCCCGGCCCAGCGCGCGGCCGGCGGCTCGACCGGGGCCGCGGCGACGACCAGGCCGGTGAGCGTCTGGAGCGAGGCGGCGCCCAGGAAGGAGGCCATGTTGAGCAGTGCCAGGCCGCGCCCCACGAGCCGGTCGGGCAAAAAGAGGCGGCCTTGCGCCATGAGCAGCGAGTAGGTGACCGAGCCCGCCACCACGGCCGAGAGCAGGAGGGTCGCCCAGGGGGCGGCCAGCTCGGGTCGCGCGGCGAGCAGGAGGAGGCCGGCCACCGCCACGGCGGTGGCGGCGAGCACCGGGGTCTTGCGCCGGTCGAGCCGGCGCTCGAGCGCGGCGAAGCCCAACAGCCCGCCGATCATGGCGAGCGAGATCGAGAGCAGCGCGTGGCCGCGCGGCACGGGCTCGAGGCCGTGCATCTCGGCCAGATAGGGGCCCGCCCAGAGGCCGCGGACCGCCATCACCACGGCGTAGGTCGCGAACAGCATGGGCAGGATCGGCCAGAGCGGGCGCAGGCGGAGCACCTCCACCATGCCCCGGACGACGTCGCTCGGCCGCTCGCCGCGCGCCGGCGGCGGCCTCCCCTCGGGGGCGTCGCGGACCAAAAGGAAGACGCCCGCCGCGGCGGCGAGGACGAGGGCGGCGAAGACCAGGAAGGCGCCCCGCCAGCCGACCGCCTCGACCAGCAGGGCCAAAGGTGTGGCGCCCAGGATCGAGCCCGTGGCGGCGATCGCGAGGAGGATCGCGGACAGCGTGGCGAAGCGCTCGGCCGGCCAGAAGCGGGCAACCACGACGAGCGTGCCCATGTAGACCGGCGCGCAGCCGAGGCCGATCGCCACCTGGGCGAGCACCGCGCGGGCCTCGCTCCGGGCCGTCGCGAGGAGCACGCAGCCCAGGCCCGCGAGCAGGAAAAGACCGGCCACCGAGCGGCGGGGCCCGAGCCGGTCGAGGGCCATGCCGACGACCGGCTGGGCGAGAGCGAAGGCGAGGAACCAGGCGGCCGAAAGGGTGCCGAGCGCGGCGGGCTCGAGCGAGAGGTCCCGGGCGAGCTCGGGCGCCACGAGCCCCATGGCGATGCGGAAGAATTGGCTCAGCGTGTTGGCCAGCGTGAGCGCCACGAGCCCGGGCAGGGGGCCCGGTCGGGCCACCGACGCCGGCCCGGCTCAGCCGAGGGCCGCGGCCGCAGAGAGGCGCTGCGGGTCGACGACCAGGAAATGGTGCCGGTCGGGCATCGCGATCACACCCGAGGCCTTGGCCGCCTGGATCTCGCGGCTCACCGTCTCGACCGTGAGCCCCAGATAATCGGCGATGTCCCAGCGGCTCATCGGCAGCGCCACGGGTTTCGTGACACCCGCGCCCTGCCGGCGAGCGAGGCCCAGAAGGAAGCTCGCCACCCGCTCGCGGGCGCTCTTGCGGCCGAGCAGGAGCATCTGCTCTTGGGCGGAGGCGAGTTCGGAGGAGGCGCGGCTCAAGAGCTCTTTTTCGAGGGCCGGGTGACGTTCGAGGAGCGCCATGAAGCGATCGCGCGGGAAGCGGCAAAGGAGTGCGTCGGTGACGGCCTCGGCGCTGTAGGCGTAGGAGCGGAAGAAGGCGAGTCCCAGGAAGTCGCCGGGCAAAAGGAACCCCGTGATCTGCCGCCGGCCGTCGGGCAGCATCTTGAAGAGCTTGATCATCCCTTCGGTGAGCGTGAAGAGGCTCTCGGCCGGATCACCCTCGTCGAACAGGTTGCGCCCGGCGGGAAGCCGGATGCGCAGGGTGATCGCCTCGAGCTCGTCGAGCGCCGGCCCGGCGAGCGCCCGGCAGACCGAGATCGTGCGGACCCGGCAATCCTCGCACAGGACGCCGCACGGCCCGACGCGCGGCGCCGTTCCCTGCTCCCCCGGCTCGACCGCGCCCTCGGCCCTGCGCACCCCTCACCTCCTGGCGGACCACTGAGCCCGAGCCTTTGATCTGGGTCAATGCCGAGGCCGGCACCATGCGGCAGGATGCGTCGCATGCGGACCGAGCCCCGGCTGTTGCCCGAGATCGACGGCTTCCCCGGCTGGAGCTGGCGCGCCCTCAAGCACGAGGATCTGCCGCTCGCTTGGCCGCTCGCCCGGCTCGCCGGTGTCGCCCCCGACCTCGGCGGCTGGCTCACCCTCGCCGGGCGCTGGCTCGCCCGCGCCGCGGTCGAAGGCGGCGGGCTTGGCGCGCTGGTCAACCCGGGCGGCCTCGTGGTCGGCCTCGAGCGGCACCGGCCGCTCGTCGTGGAAGATGTACCGACCCTCCTCGTCGACTGGCACCGGACCCTCGAGGTGACACCCTCACCGCGCTGCCTCGAGGCGCTGGTGGCGGCCGCGAGGGCGCTCGCCCGACGGTCGGGCTACCTCGCCGTCGAGCTCGCGGGCGAGACCGGCGGGAGCGAGCGGTTCGCGGCTCTCGCCGTTAGGCTCGGCCTCGTCGAGCGGGGCGGCCGGTGGCGGTGCGAGCTCGACAGCGCCACGCCGGACCCGGCCCGCGCACGACCGTGGCACGCCGCCCGGCCCGCGGGCTGAGCGGCGGAGGGCCGGCCTCAGCGCGCGAGGCTTTCGTCGACCTCGCGGAAGCTGCAGCGCTCGCGGACGATCGGGGCGGCACCCGGATGGCCCGCGCCTTTGGCGATCAAGGCCGCCACCCGCTCGTCGAGATCGTAGGTCGTGTGGGCGGTGAGCGGGTTGGCGACCTCGCCGAGCCCGAAGAGGTTGTTGATCGGGGCGATCTCGACGAGCGCGTTGATCGGCCGCGGGCCGAGCCGTGATTCGACGTACGTGTCGACCCAATCGTTCGGCACGGGATAGCTCATGACGTCGTTCGGGTCGCCGATCGCCACGAGATCGGTGCGGGCGAAGAAGCGCCGGGCGCGCTCGGGCGATTCGGGCCGGCAGAAGCGGGCGGTCTGGCCGCGGATCTCCTGCGGCTCGACCCCGGCCTCGAGCAGCGGGAGCTGGTTCGACAGCATGAAGACGGGGACGACCGTGTCACGGAAGGTCGCGAGCACGCGGCGCCCGGCCGGCTGCTCGTACAAGAGGGGGAGGCTCACGAGCTCCTGCAGCGCATCGAGGGTCGCCCGGCTGCCGAAACCGGGTAGTTTCGGCCCGCAGAGCACGCCCGCGGTCTCGGTCGGCAGCTCGTCCCAGCTGCGCGAGGCGGCCCAACAGAGGGTCTGGCCGACCGCGCGCAGGATCTTGTCGCGGTTGACCCCGGCGAAGGCGATCGGATCCGGGGCGACGTCGTTGACGAAGGCTCGGAGCGCCTGGTTGATCGAGGCTCGCCGGCTCGTGAAGTAGCTCCGCTGGTCGAAGACGATCGCTTCCTTCGCGCGCCGGTTGATCGGCGACCAGGTGAGCTCGTAGAAGGCGGCGTCGCGCTGCCGTCGCTCGTCGACCATCCGGGTGACGTTGATCTCGCCCAAGACCTCCCCGCCGCCGAGCGGGCTCTCGATCACGATCCGCTTGCTGCGCGGCGCGGTGACCGCGAGGCCGAGCGCGCGGCCGAGATTGTCGGCGAGCGCCGTGCCGTGCCCGGGGAGGTGCGTGCCGATTCCGTGCACGTAGAGGATCTTGAGCTGGCGGCGGCCGGGCCCCGCCTGGCCGATCGGCGGGAGCGCCTCCTGGGCCCGCAGATAGGACTCGAGGCCCTCGAAGGGCGGGCCCACCACCTCGCAGCGGCGCGTATCCTCGCCGCTGCGGCCAGAGGCCTCGAGCACGGCCTCGGCGACCCCGCGGCCGAAGCTCTGGCAGCCCGCGAGCAGCAGGAGCGCTGCGGCGAGAAGGATCTTCCTTCCCAACCTCCATCTATGGACCCCGTCGCCCCGGCCGACAAGCCCCGGTTCGCCCGCGGGCAGGCCGCCGGCTGGCGCTGTGACCGGCCAGCGGTTAGAGAGCCGGCGCGATGCAGCTCGTCACGACCACGGCCGATCTCGCCGCCCTCTGCCTGCGTCTCGCGCGCGAGCCTTACGTCACGGTCGACACCGAATTCATGCGCGATCGGACCTATTGGCCAAAGCTCTGCCTCGTCCAGCTCGCGGGCGAGCGGGAGGCGGCGGCGGTCGACGCGCTCGCCCCGGGGATCGACCTCGGGCCGCTCTTGGAGCTGATGGCCGACGAGCGCGTGCTCAAGGTCTTTCACGCCTGTCGCCAAGACCTCGAGATCTTCTGGCTGTTGATGAAGGGCCGGGTCCCGAAGCCGATCTTCGATACCCAGGTCGCGGCCATGGTCTGCGGCTTCGGCGAGGAGGTCGCCTACGACACGCTCGTCCAGAAGGTGGCGAAGGCGCGGCTCGACAAGAGCTTCCGCTTCACCGACTGGTCCAAGCGGCCGCTCACCGAGGCGCAGCTGCGCTATGCCCTCTCGGATGTGACCCACCTGCGGGTGATCTACGAGCGGCTCGCGAGCCGGATCGACGCCGCCGGCCGCCGCGCCTGGGTCGAAGAGGAGCTCGCCCGGATCGCCGATCCCGCCCTCTTCGAGCAGCCGCCGGAAGAGGCCTGGCGGCGGCTCAAGCTGCGCACTCGCGACCCGCGCTTCTTGGCGATCGTCCAGAAGCTCGCTGCCTGGCGCGAGCGCACGGCCCAGGCCCGCGACTTGCCGCGCCAGTGGGTGTTGCGCGACGACCTCCTCCTCGAGATCGCCGCGCACAAGCCCCGGACGGTCGAGGAGCTGCGCAGCCACGAGCGCATCAGCCTCGACCGGGCGAGCCTCGCTGCGGTCGTGGCAGCGGTCAACGAGGCGCTCGCAATCCCCGCTTCGGACCTGCCCGAGCTCGTCGAGCCGAGCGAGCTGCCGCGCGGCATCGGCCCGCTCGTCGACATGCTGCGGCTGTTGCTCAAGATCTGCTGCGATCAGGCGGACGTCGCCCAGCGGATGGTGGCGAGCACGGCCGACCTCGAGGCGATCGCGATGGACGACGAGGCCCCGGTGCCGGCGCTCTCGGGGTGGCGGCGGGAGCTGTTCGGCGAGGCGGCGCTCGCTTTGAAGCACGGCCGGATCGGCCTCGTCGTCAAGGATCGCCGGCCGGCGATCCTCGCGCTCGCGAACCGCGGGTGAGCGTCCTCGTCGTCGGCCGGGGCTTTCTCGGCCGGGCGATCGCCCTGGCCCTCGGCGACGCGGCGCGGCTCGTCGCCCACGATTCGATCGCCGAGCCCGCGATCCTCGATGGCGTCGTGAGCGTGGTCTGGGCGGGGCGTCATCCCGCCCTCGGCACCCCGGCTTGGCGGATCGAGGAGGATCTCGAGCCCGTCTTCGCCCGCCGCGCGGCCGAGCGCGGACTGGCCTTCACGAGCCTCGGGACGCGCAAGGTCTACGCCCCCTCCCCGAACCCGTTGCGCGAGGACGACCCGCTCGGGCCGACGGACCTCTACGGCCGGCACAAGCTCGCGCTCGAGGAGCGGCTCGCGGCGATCCCGGGGCTCCGCCTCACGCGCCTTCGGATCGCCAACGTCTTCGGCTTCGAGCGGGATCCGCGCCGATCGAGTTTCTGCACGAGTCTTCTCGCGACACTCGCCGAGGAGGGCGAGGTCCGGCTGGACGTGAGCCCCTTCACGGTCCGCGACTTCCTGCCGGTCGAAGTGGCCGCCGGCTGGATCGCCCGGCTCGCCCGCGACCCGCCGGGCGGTGTGCTCAATCTCGGCTCGGGTCTCGGCACCCCGATCGGCCGGCTGGCCCTTCGGGTGATCGAGGGCTTCGGCCGCGGCCGGCTCGTGGTCGAGAGCCCCGTCGAACGGGACGGTTTCGTCCTCGCGGTCGACCGGCTGCGCGCGCTCCTGCCCGAGGCGGTGATCGACGAGCCGGCGCTGGAAGCCGCGGCCGTCGCGGTCGGCCGCCGCCTCGCGGCCGAGGCTTAGCGCAGCCGGGTGGGACGGAAGAGGTGCGGCGGCTCGACGATCGCCCCTTGCGCCGCGATCAGGAGGAGCTCGCGCGAGCCCGCCCGCCAGGTCGTCTCGACCAGGGCGTAGAGCGCGGAAGCGGTCCGGGCGAGCGACGCTTGGGCGTCGCCGGTCACGAGCCATTCGCCCAGGAGAAGGGCCGCGAAGACGTCGCCCGTGCCGCTGAGCGTGACCGGCAGCCGCGGCGTCCAGACCACCCAGGAGCCCTCCGCGGTGTCGGCGAGCATGCCGAGCTGGTCCTCGTGGTCGGGCAAAGCGAGGCTCGTGACGACCACGAGCTTCGGCCCGCGGGCGCGGACCGCGCGGGCGGCCTCCATCGCCTCCGCGAGGGTCCGCACCTCGATGCCGGAGAGGGCGGAGAGCTCGAAGCGGTTGGGCTTGACGATGGTCGCCAAGGGCACGATCCGCTCGCGCAGGAGCTCCGGGATCCCGGGCCGGACGAAGACGCCGCGGCCGTCGTCGCCGATTACCGGGTCGCAAGCGTAGACCGCATCGGGCCGATGGCGACGGACGCGCTCGACCGCCTCGACGACGACCTCGGCGGTCGCGGGATCGCCCAGATAGCCCGAGAGCACGGCGCGGGTGCGGGCAAGCGCGCCGCGCTCCTCGAGGCCCGCGAGGATTTCGCGCTGCCAGTCGGCGCAGACGGGCCGGCCGCGGAAGGCGCCGTAGCCCGTGTGGTTGGAGAAGAGCACGGTCATGACTGGCCAGACCTCGAAGCCCAGCCGCTGCAACGGGAAGACCGCCGCGCTGTTGCCGACATGGCCGTAGGTCACATGCGATTGGATCGAGAGAATGCCTTCCACGCGTGGTGCTCCCCGTCCGCGCCGCCCGGCTCGATCGCGCGGCGCCGGGCGCTCGTGGACACCGCGCGCGGCGGTCACGAAAGCGCCATTCGCGGAGGGACGGGATGAGCCGCTTGGAGGATCTGCGGGTCGACTACGAGGGGCCGGTGCTGCTCGAGGAGGAAGCGGCGGCCGACCCGTTCGACCAGTTCGACACCTGGCTGCACGAGGCACTCGGGGCGGGGCTCGTCGAGCCCAACGCCATGGCGCTCGCCACGGTCGGTACGGACGGTCGGCCGTCGCTGCGGATGGTGCTCTTGAAGGACTTCGACCGCCGCGGCTTCACCTTCTACACGAACTACGAGAGCCAGAAGGCGCGCGAGCTCGAGCGGACACCCTTCGCCGCCCTGCTCTTCTATTGGGACAAGCTGCACCGCCAGGTGCGGATCGAGGGCCGGGTCGAGAAGGTCGAGCCGGCCGAATCGGACGCTTATTTCGCCAAGCGCCCCTACGGCAGTCGAATCGGTGCGCTCGCGAGCCCGCAGAGCCGACCGATCGACCGGCACGAGCTCGCCCGTCGCTTCGAGGAGCTCGCCCGTCGCCATCCCGAGGACCCGCCGCGGCCGGCGCACTGGGGCGGCTATCGGGTGCGGCCGGAACGGTTCGAGTTCTGGCAGGGCCGTCGCTCGCGGCTGCACGACCGGCTCGTCTACACCCCCGAGGGCGAGGGCTGGCGGATCACCCGCCTCGCCCCTTGAGCCGATCCCGGGAGCCGAGGGCCGGCTCGGGAGCGGCGGGCGGCTCCGCCAGCTCGCGCCCCCGGCGGGCTCGGCGGGTGGGCCGGGCGCTTGCTCGGCGGGCCGTGGTCGCCCATCTTGGCAACGAGCGCAGGCGGGGGAGAAGGCCATGCCGGAGCGCAAGAACGTCTTCATCACCGGGGCGAGCCGCGGGATCGGGCACGCCACGGCGGCCTATTTCGTGCGGCAGGGTTGGCGGGCGATCACCTGCTCGCGCGACGAGGTCCCGCCGCAGTGCCCGCGCAACGAGCGCCACGCCCACATCACGATCGACCTGGCCGAGACCGACCGGCTCTCCGAAGCGGTGGCCCAGCTCGAGCACATCCTCGACGGCCAGGAGCTCCACGCGCTCGTCAACAATGCCGGCTACTCGCCCAAGGCCGAGGGCGGCAAGCGGCTGGGGTGCCTCGACGGGACCATGGAGGTCTGGCACAAGACCTTCGCGATCAACTTCTTCGCGCCCGTCTATTTCAGCCGGGCCTGCGCGCCGCTGTTGGCCAGGACCAAGGGCTCGATCGTCAACTTGACCTCGATCGCGGGCAGTCGGGTGCATCCCTTCGCCGGCTCGGCCTACGCCACGAGCAAGGCGGCCTTGACCGCGCTCACCCGCGAGCTCGCAGCTGACCTCGCCCATCTCGGCATCCGGGTGAACGCGGTCTGCCCGGGCGAGATCAACACGGCGATCCTCTCGCCCGGGACCGAGCAGCTCGTCGAGCGGATCCCCTTGCGCCGGCTCGGCTCGCCCGAGGAGGTGGCCTCGATCATCTATTTCTTGTGCACCGAGGGAGCCTCCTACATCACCGGCGCCGAGATCCCGGTGAACGGCGGCCAAGACGTCTATTGAGGGCCGGCGGGGGCGCGGGCGGCAGGTCGCGCACGCGCCGCCCTTCACCGATGCGCGGTTTCAAGGACGGTGCGGCGAGAGCGGCCGCATCTCGCGATCGAAGGCGTCGAGCGAGGGCACCGGCAGCGGCTCGAGGGCGTCGAGCCGGTTCAGGTAACGCTCGAGTTCGTCGAGGTAACCTTCTCGGATCGCGGGATCGACATAGGGGACGTGCCAGGCCACGAAGGGCGGCAGCACGGCGTAGCCCACATAGCCGAACGTGCCCTGCAGCAGGTGGCGCAGCATGATCTCGAGCGGCCCGTGGATGCCGCCTTCCGCGAGCATGTGGGCGCGCGAGCCCACGGTGATCAGGCAGGTGGCGCGTTTGCCCACGAGCCCGCCGCGATCGTAGAAGCGGCGGCCGCCGTAGAGCGGGCCCGAGAGGAACACCCGGTCGATCCAGCCCTTGAGGATCGCCGGGACCGAGAACCACCAGAGCGGGAAGCAGAGGATCAGGAGGTCGGCGGCGCGGAGCTTTTCGAATTCGGCTTCGATGTCCGGAGCGAGCGTGCCGGTCTCGTAGGCGTGCCGCTGCTCGAGCGCGTAGTTCAGATAGTCGGGGTCGCGCCGGCGCGCGAAATCCTCGGCCTTCGCCACCGGGTCGAAGCGCATCGCGTAAAGGTCGGAAAGGGTGACCGCGTGGCCCGCCGAGCGCAGGACCGTGACCGCGCGGTCCTTCATGGCCGCGCAGAAGGAGCGCGGTTCGGGGTGGGCGTGGACGAGGAGGACGTTCAAGGTGCGAGCCCGCGCAGCCGGGCGCTGCGGCGGCGGAGGAGCTCGGCAACGACCAGCAGCAGAACGGCCAGGGCCACGAGGATCGTGGCGGCGGCCAGGATCTCCGGGTTGATCTCCTCGCGGATGCCTTCGAACATCTGCCGCGGCAAGGTGCGCTGGGCGGGGCCGGTCAAGAAGAGGGCGACGACCACCTCGTCGAAGCTCGTGACGAAGGCGAACAGCGCCCCGCTCACCACGCCCGGCGCGATGATCGGCAGGGTCACCTTGCGGAAGGCGAGCCAGGGCGGGGCGCCGAGCCCGTGGGCGGCGCGCACGAGCGTCGGGTCGAGTGCACCGAGCGTCGCGGACACGGTGACGAGCACGAACGGCGCCCCCAGGACCGCATGGGCGATCGCGAGGCCCAGAAGACTGCTCGTGAGGCCGAGCGGCTGGTAGAAGAAATAGGCACCGATCGCGACGATGATCACGGGCACGATCATGGGCGCGAGCATCAGCGCCATGAGCAGGCTCTTGCCGGTGAAGCGGGCGCGCGCCAGGCCGAAGGCCGCGAGCGTGCCGAGCACGGTCGCGAGCAGGGTGGCAACGGCCCCCACGACGAGGCTGTTCGCGAGGCTGCGACGCCAGGGCTCGTGCTCGATCAGCCGCTCGTACCAGCGCAGGCTCAAGCCCGGCAGCGGGAAGTGGAGGAAAGCACCCGACGAAAAGGAGAGCGGCACGATCACGAGGATCGGCAGGACGAGGAAGGCGAAGACGAGCCCGCAATAGAGCCAGAGGGTCGCCCGCCCGAGAAGACCGGAGCCGAGCACCGCTCAGCCGAGCCTGAGCCGGTCGATGCCCACGAGCCGGGCATAGACCCAATAGAGGAGGAGCGTGGCGAGGAGCAGAAGCGTCGCGAGCGCGGCGGCCATCCCCCAATTGGCGGTCTGCAGGGTGAAGAAGGCGACGAAGTAGCTGATCATCTGATCGGCCGCGCCGCCGACGAGCGCCGGGGTGATGTAGTAGCCGAGGGCCAGGATGAAGACCAACAAGCAACCGGCGGCCACCCCGGGCATCGAAAGCGGCAGGTAGACCCGACGGAAGGCGGCGAACGGCGTGGCACCGAGCGAAAGGGCGGCACGGGTCAGCGACAGCGGGATGCCGCGCATGACGCTGTAGAGCGGCAGGACCATGAAGGGCAGCAGCACGTGGGTCATGGCGACGAGCACGCCCGTGCGGTTGAAGACGAGGGCGACGGGCTCGGCCAAGAGGCCTGCGCGGACGAGGAAGTCGTTGATCACCCCCTCGCGCTGCAAGAGCACGATCCAGGCGGCGGTGCGGACCAACAGCGAGGTCCAAAAGGGCAGGAGCACGAGGATGAGGAGCGGGTTGGCCCAGCGCTCGGGCAGGCTCGCGAGCAGATAGGCGAGCGGGTAGCCCAAGATCAGGCAGAAGAGCGTGACGAGCCCGCTGATCCAGAAGGTCCGGCCGAGGATGTCGAGGTAGATCGCCTGCTCCTCGGGCACCTTCACGATGGAATCGTGGTCGTCGCGGGTGAGATCGACCGCGGCCAGCAAGAAGATGTCGGTCCAGGGCTGTGCTGCGCGCCGCAGCCCGGCCCAGATCGCAGGCTCGCCCCAGGCCGGGTCGAGCTCGACGAGCGTGCGCAGCCAGGTCCCGTTCGGCGCCTCGGGCAGCCGCCGGGCGGTCGAGAGGATCAAATTGCGCCAGCCCGCCTGCTCGCGGTTGAGCCGCTGGGCGACCAGGGCCGACTGGCGGCGGGCGTGCGCCTCTTTGAGCTCGGTCGCGACGATCGCCACGACCTCCTCGGGCGGCGGGCCGAGCCCGCGCCAGCTCCGCAGCACTTCGGCGCTCCTCGGCATGGCGGTCCCGAGCTCGTGGTTCTCGACCGCCTTCCCGAGCATGCCGAGGATCGGCAGGAGGAAGAAGACGAGGAGGAAGGCGGTGAGCGGCAGGGCGAGGGCCAGCCCGCCCAGGGTCTTGCGCCGCTCGGTCCGGCGCAGCGCGCGCCGCAGGTCGAGCGCTGCCGTCGCCAATCCTGCCGTCACCGTCGAACGGATGGGCGGCGGGCGGCCGCGCCGGTTGCGACCGCCCGGCTCCTTCTCACTTCTGGACCGCCCAGGCGTTGAACCGTTCGGTCAGCTTCTCGACGTTCTCGACCCAGAAGGCGGCGTCGAAGAACACGCCGTGCGGCAGGTTCTGCGGCGAGCTCGGGATCTCGACAGCGTACTCGGCCGGCACGAGCTTGCCGCCGTCGACGTGGGTCGGGCCGTAGGGGATGATCGCCGGCAGCTTCGCCTGGTTCTCGGGGCGGGTCAGATAGTGGACGAGCTTGAAGGCCTCGGCCTTCTTGGGCGAGTTCTTGAGGATCACCCAGGAATCGATCTGGTAGACGAAGCCCGCGTTCCAGGCGATCTTGAAGTTGCGCTTGTCCTGCCGGTTGGCCGCCGTGATCCGGCCGTTGTAGGCCGAGGTCATGACGACCTCACCCGAAGCCAAAAGCTGCGGCGGCTGCGCACCCGCCTCCCAGAAGATCAAATCCTTCTTGATGCTGTCGAGCTTGGCGAAGGCCTTGTCGACCCCGCCCGGGGCCCTGAGGGCTTCGTAGACCTTGGCGGGCGGTACGCCTTGCGCCATGGTGGCGAATTCGAGGGCCTGGCGCGGACCTTTGCGGAGCGCGCGCTTGCCCGGGAACTTCTGCGTGTCGAAGAAGTCGGCCCAGGAGGAGGGCCCGCCGTTCGGGAACTTGTTGCCGTCGTAGGCGAGCACGGTCGCCCAGACGATGGCCCCCACGCCGCATTCGTGGACCGCGGCCGGCAAGAACTTGTCCTTGCCGCCGAGGGCCGCCCAGTCGAGCGGTTCGAGGATGCCTTCCTCGCAGCCCAAGACGAGCTCGTCGGTCTCGACCTGGACGACGTCCCAGACGGGCGTGCCCTGGGCCTTGGTCCGGAGCACGCCGATGCCGCCGTCCCAGGTGTCCTCGACGAGCTTGATGCCGGTCTCCTTCTGGAACGGCCCGAAATAGAGCTCGCGCTGGGCCGCCTGGTAAGCGCCGCCCCAAGAGGTGATCGTGAGGTCGCGCGCCGAAGCGGGCAGCGCGAAGGAGAGCAGAGCCGCCGCGGCCGCGGCCGCGAGCGTGCGGGTCGAGCGCATTCGATCCTCCCTAGCCGAGCTTCGCCGGCGCCGAGATTGGCGCCGCGCTCGAGCCCCGTCCAGCCTCGGCGCCGCGTTCGGCGCCGGTTTCGACCTCGAGGAGAGCTCGCAGCCCCTCGCGATAGGTCGGATAGGCGAGAGGCACGCCGAGCTCGCGCTTGATCCGCTCGTTCCGCACCCGCCGATTGTCGCGATAGAAGCTCCGCGCCATGGGCGAGAGTGCCGCCGTCTCGAAGGGCTCTTCGGGCGGGGGCGGAACGCCGAGGAGCTCGGCTGCGAAGGTGACGACGTCCTGCGGCGGTGCCGGCTCGTCGTCGCAGACATTGTAGATCCGGCCGGGGTTCGGCCGGGCCATCGAGGCCTCGAGGACGCTCGCGATGTCCTCGACGTGGATCCGCGAGAAGACCTGACCGGGCTTGACGATCCGCCGGGCGGTCCCGTCGAGGAGCTGGCGGATGGCGTTGCGCCCCGGCCCGTAGATCCCGGCGAGGCGGAAGATGTGGACCGGTAGACCGGAGGCGAGCCAGGCGGCTTCGGCCCGCGCCCGCCGGTCGGTGCGCGCCATCGTGGGCTCGATGGGGGTCTCTTCGTCCACCCAAGCCCCGCCGCGATCGCCGTAGACGCCGGTCGTGCCGAGCCAGCCGACCCAGGCGAGGCTCGAAAGCCGGCGGAGGTCCTCGCCGTGCCGGTCGAGGACCGGGTCGCCCTCCTCGTCGGGCGGGATCGAGACGAGGACGTGGGTGACGCCGCGGAACGCCTCCTCGGGCAGCGGCCGGCCACGCTCGAAGAGGAACGGGCGGATGCCTTCGCCCTCGAGGGCAAGGGCCTTGTCCGGGCTGCGCGTGGTCCCGCGCACCTCCACACCGCGGGCGAGCAGGCGCCGGGCAAGGACGCGGGCGGAGTAGCCGTAACCGAAGCAGAGCAGGATCAAGGAACCGCGCTCCCCGCCGCCGAATTCGACCCTCTTGCCGAACCACCCGTCGCGGGTGTCATCTAGCGCGCGAAGAGGGCGGGACAACGACCCCATGCCGCGCACGATCGTTTCGACCGTCGGCACGAGTCTGCTGACCAACGGGACCGAGCCGGCGCTCTTGCCGCTGTTGCGGCGCACGGCCAACCATCGCGCCCGGGACCTGGATCCGGCCGAAAAGGAGCAGCTCGAACGCCTCGTCGCGACCCGCCGCGAGCGGCTCGCCCGGGCCGGGATCCCGGAGGCCCGGCGGGCGAGCGCCGAGCTCAACGGCCTGTTGGCGATCCCCGAGGTGCTGGAGCGCGACGCCTTCACCGCCGACGACCTGCATCTCTTGATCGCGACCGACACCTACCAGGGGCAGTCGGCGGCCGAGATCGTCCGCGATTGGATCCGGGCCCGTGACGGCAACGCCGAGATCCTCCAGGTCGGCGATCTGCGCACCGACGAGCTCGCGAGCTTCCGCACCGCCCTTTCCGACCTCACGCTGCGGCTCCTCGAATGGACGCAGGGGCAGCGTGTGCTCTTGAACCTCACGGGCGGGTTCAAGAGCGTGAACGCCTTCCTCCAATCCCTCGCGATGCTGCAGGGCTGGGAGAGCGTGTTCCTGTTCGAGAACGCCCGCGAGCTGTTGCGCATCCCGCGTCTGCCGGTGCGCTGGGACGCGGCCGAGGCGATCGGCCCGCACCTGCCGCTTCTGCGCCGGCTCGATGTCGTGGGCTCTTTGCCGGTCGGCGAGGTCGCGGGCGTGCCCGAGAGCCTGATTTTCGCCGACGCGCGGCAAGCTTGTCTCTCGGCCTGGGGGACCGCGCTCCTCGAACAGGTGCGCGCACGAGCCTATCGCGAGCGGCTGCAGCCGCCCGCCGTGCCCGAGCTCGTCTTCTCCGAGCGGTTCGAGCGGGAGGCGGGGCGGCTCGGCAAGGACGATCTGGCCAAACTCAACCGGCAACTCGACGCGCTCGCCCGCTGGGTGGCCACCGACGGCCGGCACAATCCATCGAGCCTCGACGTCAAGAAGCTCGCGAAGCCGGTCGACGGCTCGACTCACCAAGTGGATGCCTGGAGCGGCACCGGCAAGCGCCTGTTCGGCCGCTTCGAGGACGGCAAGTTCGTGATCGACCGGCTCGGCGATCACCTCTGAGCCGCGGCCCACTCCAGGGCCACGTCCGGGTCGCGCTCGTCGGGCGCGAAGCGCCGGTGTGCGGCCTCGAAACGAGCGCGCGGGGCGAGCCGGGAAAGCGCCCAGACGGCCGCCCCGCGGACGAGCGGCGAAGGGTCCAGGAGCCGGGCTTCGACCACCGGCACGAGCCCGGGCTCGCCGCTGTTGCCGATCGCCACGAGCACGTTGCGGACGAACCGGTCGCGGCCGATCCGCTTGACCGGCGAGCCGGAAAAGAATCGGCGGAAGGCCGCATCGTCGAGCGCGGCGAGCTCGCCGAGCGGTGGGGCCACGAGTTCCGGCCGATGGGCGAAGGCGAGCTCGCGCGCGGCGCGGGCGAACTTGTTCCACGGGCACACGGCGAGGCAGTCGTCGCAGCCGTAGATCCGGTTGCCGAGCCGTGGGCGGAGCTCGCGCGGGATCGGACCCCGGTGTTCGATCGTGCGGTAGCTGATGCAGCGCCGGGCATCGAGCCGGTAGGGAGCCGGGAACGCGCCGGTCGGGCAGATGTCGAGGCAACGCCGGCAGCTGCCGCAACGGTCGACTTCGGGCGGATCGCGCGGCAGCTCGGCCGTCGTCAAGATCACGCCCAAGAAGAGCCAGGAGCCGTGGCTGCGGCTCACGAGGTTGGTGTGCTTGCCCTGCCAGCCGAGCCCGGCCTTCTGGGCGAGCGGCTTTTCCATCAAGGGTGCGGTGTCGACGAACACCTTGACCGCCGCCCCGCTGCGCGCGGCCAACAGCCCCGCGAGCCCCTTGAGGCGGCCCTTCAAGATCTCGTGGTAATCCCGGTTGCGCGCGTAAACGCTCACGTAACCGCGATCCCGCAAGGCGAGCTCGGGCAAGGGATCGGCGGCCGGGGCATAAGAGATCCCGGTGACGAGGGCCGAGCGCGCCTCGGGCCAGAGCCGGGCCGGATCGGCACGGATCTCGGGGTCGCGGGCGAGCCAACCCATCTCGCCCGCCATCCCCGCCTCGAGGAAAGCCCCGAGCCGCTGCCCGACTTCGGCCGGCAGGTGCGGGTCCGTCACCCGTGGCGGCACGAGGCCGAGCTTTTGCGCCCGCGCGCGGAGTTCGGCGAGAAGCCGGGCGCTGCTCTTCGCCTCGGAGCGAGCGTCAGTCGCCGCGGCGTGTTTGCGCACCGTAATAGAAGCCGACGACGGCGCTCACCACGCTCGTGAGCGGGGTGAGCACGAGGGGCAGGAAATCTTTCAAATCAGCCGTCTTGTCGGGGAACCACCAGAACAGGAAGAACGAGGCCGCGATCGCGAGTGCGAAGACGACGACCAACCCAACCGCGATGCGTCCCCTCAGCTTTTCCCGCTGACCTTCCACGGTTTCTTTCGGTCCCGGGTCGAAGGGCGGTCTCGGCGGCTCCGTGAAAGTAATGCGACCTTCCACCCGTTCTCCAGCGGGCGTTTCCGGGGAAGCCTTGGACGGGACAGCCTCCTGCACAGCTCGCGGCCCGTTCGGCACGTACTCGGCGTGCTAGGTCGTAACTCGAACGCGCGCGAGCGGGCGATTGCGTGATTCGACCAAGATCGTGGCCCCTTCGTCTTCCTTTTCCTTGAAAAACTTCAAGGTCGCGATGGCCTTGACGAGCATTTCGTTGACATTCGCCTTTTTCTCGTCGGCCATCTGCTGGAGTTCCTCGACGTACTTTCGGGGAAGAAGGAAGGTCGCCTCGATCAAGTCCTGCTGGTTCTGCTGCTGCTCGGCCATTCCCGGGCTCCCGATCGCCGAGGGTTTCGAACCGACGTCGAGCCGTTCGACCCCCACGGCAGCAAGCTAAGATCGGCCGCCGCGGGGAGCAAGCCGGCGCCCGTTCAGAAGTCCGGATCGTCGTAATGGGCGGGGGGGTTGATGCCGACCACCCGGTCGGCGAGGATCGGGCGGAACGACGGCCGCGACTTCATCTTCGCATACCAATCCCGGGCACCTTGGAACTCGCCCCACGGCACGTCGCCCAGATAGTCGAGCACCGAAAGATGCGCGGCGGCCGCGATGTCGGCCATGGTGAGCCGGTCACCCGCGAGCCATTTGCGCTCCTGCCAGAGCCAGTCGATGTAGGCCAAGTGCAGGCGGATCGCCTGGGCGCCCTTGCGGACCGCCTCGGAAGAGGGGAAGCCCGCGCGCTTCCAGCGCTTGACGACCTTCTCCCGCCACAAGGGGTCGCTGACTTCACGGGCGAACTTGCTGTCGAACCAGGCCACGAGCCTTCGCGTCTCGGCGCGCTGCTCGAGCGAGCCACCGAAGAGCGAGCTTTCGGGGTACGCCTCCTCGAGATATTCCTCGATCGCCCGGCTGTCGCAGATCACGAGGTCGTCGTCGACCAGGACCGGAGCCTCGCCCGCCGGGTTGAGCTCGAGGAACCAGTCCTCCGCGGCCCAGGGCTGCACCTCGACGAGTTCGAAGACGAGCTGCTTTTCGCGCAACGCCACGCGGATCTTGCGGCAGTAGGGGCAGAGCGGCACGTGGTAGAGGCGGCGCATGGGCGATCCGGTTGCGGCACGCCCGGCCTTGAAACCGCAAGGCCGCCCCCGGCGCAAGCATCTTGCCGGCCGCCCGCGTGCGGGCCAGCTTGCCTGCGCTGCGCGAGGAGAACCGCATGGTGCACGGCCGGCAACGTCACCGCGCCCTCGTCTTGGGCCTCGGCGCCGCCGCGACCCCGCACCTGCGGGCGCTGCGGGAGCTCGCCGACCGGGTCGAGATCGCCCTGGCCTGGAGCCGGAGCGCCGCCCGGCGCGCGGCCGCGGCCGAGGCGTTCCCGGGCCTGCCGGTCACGGCCGACCTCGATGCGGCGATCGCCGATCCCTCGATCGACCTCGCTCTCCTGCTCACCCCGCCGGATGCCCGCGAGGTGCTCGTGGGCCGGCTCGCGGCGGCGGGTAAGCACGTTGTGTGCGAAAAGCCGATCGAGCGGACCGCAACCGCCGCCGAGCGGATCGTCCGGGCTTGCGAGGCCGCGGGCGTGCGGCTCGCGGTCATGTTCCAGATGCGACAGCGCGAGCCCGCGCGTCGGCTGAAGGCGCTTTTGGACGCGGGCGCGCTCGGATCGATCGGCTTCGTGGAGGTCCGCGTTCCCTGGTGGAGGCCGCAATCCTATTACGACGAGCCGGGCCGCGGCACGCTCGCCCGCGACGGCGGCGGCGTGCTGATCACCCAGGCGATCCACACGCTCGACCTCCTGATCCACCTCCTGGGCCCGGTGCGCGAGGTGGCGGCGGTCGCGGCGACCACCTGCCTGCACCGGATGGAAACCGAGGACTTCGTGGCCGGGGGCTTCGTGCTCGAGAGCGGGGTGCCCGGCTCGCTCTTCGCGACCACCGCGGCCTTCCCGGGCGGTCCCGAGCAGATCACGATCGTGGGCAGCGAGGCGAGCGCGCGGCTCGAGGGCGGAACCCTCCTCCTGCGCCGAGCGGACGGCGGCGAGGAGCGGTTCGGCGAGGCGATCGCGACGGGTGGGGGTGCGGCCTTCATGGACTTCCCGCACGACGCCCATCGTGCGGTCATCGCCGATTTCCTCGATGCGATCGAGGAGGGTCGGGAGCCTTCGACGAGCGGCCGCAGCGCGCTCCCCGTGCATCGGCTGATCGACGCGCTGCTCCGTTCCGCCCGGCGCGGCGTGCGGCTGCGGGTCGAGGGCTGAGCCGCGCTCTCCGCTCAGGGCCGCCGGTCGAGATCGTCCTCGGGCGGAGCCGACAAGAGCTCGTCGAGGGTCCAGGGGCAGCGCTCGGGAAGCCGCGCCGCCGCCTCCCGCTCGCCGAAGGATTCGAGCGTGCGGGCGACCTTGGGCAGGACCTGGGCGTAGAGACGCGGCAAGGCCGCCTCGACCTCGCGGCGGATCGTGGCGGTCATCCGGTCCTCGATCTCGGCGCGCGCGTCGTCGATCGAGTCGAGCCAACCGGGACGCGGCGCGGCGGCCGGCGAGTAGGCGAGCTTCAAGCGGTGCTCGATGATCCGCCGGAGCTGGCTGCGCACCGCGTTGCGCTGTTCTTTGCCCAAATCCTCCACCTCCTCGGCGAGGTGCTCGAGGTCGAGCGGACCGTTCCAGTGCTCGGCCGCGAGCCGGCGCAATGCTGCCGCCTGCTCCCGCGTCCAGGCGTAGAAATCTTCCTCGTAGAGCAGGGCGGGGTCGCGGCTCACGCCTTACCTCCCCCGGCTCGCTCCCGGCCGTCCTCGGGCGGAGCCGACAAGAGCTCGTCGAGGGCCCAAGGACAGCGCTCGGGGATACGCGCCGCCGCCTCCCGCTCGCCGTGGGCCACGAGGCCGAGAACGGCGAGCTCGCGACCGCGGCCGTAAAGGACGGGCAGGTCCGCCTCGAGCTCGCGGCGGATCGTGGGGGTGATCCGGTCCTCGATGTCGGCGAGCGCCTCGAGGATCGAGGCACGCCAGCCGGGGCGCGGCGCGGTGGCCGGCGAGTAGGCGAGCTTCAAGCGGTGCTCGATGATCCGCCGGAGCTGGCTGCGCACCGCGTTGCGCTGTTCTTTGCCCAAATCCTCCACCTCCTCGGCGAGGTGCTCGAGGTCGAGCGGACCGTTCCAGTGCTCGGCCGCGAGCCGGCGCAGTGCTGCCGCCTGCTCCCGCGTCCAGGCGTAGAAATCCTCCTCGTAGAGCGCGGCCGATCGGCTGGTCATTGCATCCTCCCTAGCGAAAGATAGCACGGCCGCGGCGGCCGGGTCAGCGGCGGCGCATTCCCACGGCTCGGCCGCCGCACGGTCGCAGCGGAAGGGGCGGGCCACGGGGCGGGCGGAGCGCGGTGCCTGGAGGGAGCGAGCGATGAGGGCGGAGCGGCTCGGTATCGTGGGGCTCGGGTCGATGGGCGCCCCGATCGCCCGCAGGCTGGCGCTGGCCGGCTTCCCGGTGACGGTGCTCGACCGCGAGGAAGGGCGCATGCGCGCCCTCGAGGGGACGCCGCACCTGTCGCTCGCCGCGGATCTCGAGGAGCTCGAGCGCGAGGCCGACATCCTCTTAGCCTGCCTGCCGAGCGAGAAGGCCGTGCTCGAGGTGGCGGGCGCGCTGCGCCGTCCGGGCCTTTTGCTGCTCGACCTCTCCACGATCCGCCCGACCACCGCCCGCCGGCTCCACGCCGAGCTCGCCGCCCGCGGCATCCGCCACGTCGAATGCCCGATGATCGAGGGCGCCGCGGAAGCGGGTGCCGGCCCACTCTTCCTCCTCGTCTCGGGCGAGCCGGCCGACATCGAGCGGATCCGCCCGCTGCTCCCGGTGATCGGCAGCGAGCACCGGATCGTCGGCGGCCCGGGAGCGGCGAGCCGGATCAAATGCGTCCAGAACGGGCTCGGCCTGGTCCAGCTCGTGGCGATCGCCGAGGCGCTCACGCTCGTGGCCGCCGACGGCGGCGACCTCGACCGCTTCGTCGAGGTCGTGGCCGACGCGGGCGGGATGGCCGCCTCGCCGCTCTTCCGGGCCGCGGCACCGCGAATGCGCGAACCGGCGCCCGAGCCCGCGGAGAGACTCCGGATCGGCGCCAAGGACAGCGTGCTCGCCGAGGGCCTGGCCGAGGAGCTGGGGCTCGACCTGCCGCTGTTCCGGCGGACCGCCGAACTCTTCCGCGCCGCTCTCGCCCTCGGCCTCGGCGAAGCCGACATCGCGGCGATCGCCCGGGCGCTCGAGCGGGAGACCGGCATCCGCCTCGCCCGCGAGGGCGAGGCGGAGGCGTGATCGAGGCCGCGTTCCCGACCCCCTCCCCGCAAGGGTCGATGCCGACCTTTCTCGGCCGCCAGGGGGAGGCCCGGCCGCATCCCGTTACGGTCTCCATCCGTCTCGCCCGCGGCGCACCGGCCGGTCCCGGCCGTGAGGGCGGCACCATCCGGGGTCGATGCGCGCGGCACGCCCCCACCCGCGGCGAAGGCGGGTTCTCTTCTGCCGGCCCCTGCTGCTAGCAACAGGCTCCCGTCGAGCGGGCGCGACAGCCTGTCCGCGTTCCCCTCGGCCGGGGGTTCGATCGTCGGACCCCACCCCGATCCAGCAGGACGAGGCGCATGAACGTCACGGCAACGGTTCCCAAGTTCGGCATCGCCCAGAGCGTGCCCAGGACGGAGGATCCGCGCCTTCTGACCGGTGGCGGCCGCTACACCGGCGATCTCGTCCTGCCGGGCATGCTGCACGCCGTCTTCGTGCGCTCGACCGTCGCGCACGGCGTGCTGCGCGCGGTCGACACCGCCGCGGCAGCGGCGGCACCCGGGGTCCGGCTCGTGCTGACCGGCCGCGACCTCGAGGCCGCCGGCTACGGCACCCTCCCCTGCTCGGTGGTACTCACGAGCAAGGACGGCCGGCCGATGATCGTGCCGCCCTTCCCCTCCCTCGCCACCGATCGGGTGCGCTGGGTCGGTCAGCCGATCGCCCTCGTGGTCGCCGACACGCTCGCCCGAGCGAAGGACGCGGCCGAGCTCGTGCGGGTCGCGATCGAGCCCTTGCCCGCGGTGGTCGACATCGAGGCGGCCGTCCGGCCCGAAGCGCCGCAGCTCTTCGCCGAGATGCCGGGCAACGTCGCGTTCGACTGGTGGTGGGGGCCGCAAGAGGAAGTCGAGCGGGCGATCGCCCGGGCCCACCACGTCACCCGGGTGCGGCTCGTCAACAACCGGGTGGTCGTCAACCCGATGGAGCCGCGGGGTGCGATCGCCTCCTTCGAGGAGGGCCGCTACGTCCTGCGCACCGGCTGCCAGGGCGTGTTCGGGCTCCGCGCCCAGCTCGCCACCGTGCTGAAGGTCCCGCCCGAGCGGATCCGCGTGCTGGCCTTCGACATCGGCGGCAGCTTCGGCATGAAGGCCTCGACCTTCCCCGAACATCTGCCGATCCTGCACGCGGCGGCGATCCTCGGCCGGCCGGTCGCTTGGATGAACGACCGCTCCGAGAGCTTCCTGTCCGACTATCACGGCCGCTCCTCGGTCCTCGAGGGCGAGTTGGCGCTGGACGAGGCGGGCAACTTCCTGGCCGTGCGGGTCCGAGGCCTGGGCGAGCTCGGCGCCTACGTGACCGCCTACGGACCGGCGATCCCGACCATGGTCGTGCAGAAGAACGTCGCGAGCCTCTACCGCACCCCACTCTTGGCCCTGCAGATCCGAGGGGTCGTGACCAATACCGTGCCGATGACCGCCTATCGCGGCGCCGGCCGGCCCGAGGGTGTGTATCTCATGGAGCGGCTCGTCGAGCAGGCGGCCCGCGAGCTCGGCTGCGACCCGATCGAGCTGCGCCGGCGGAACCTGATCCGCCCGGCCGAGCTGCCGTTCGCTTCGGCCTGCGGCCTCACCTACGATTCGGGCGACTTCGAGGCGGTGCTCGATGCCGCCCTCGCCAAAGCCGACTGGCAGGGCTTTCCGGCCCGCAAGGCCGAGAGCGAGCGGCGAGGCAAGCTGCGCGGCCGCGGCTTGTGCGCCTATCTCGAGGTCACCGCTCCCCCCGGCAAGGAGCACGGCGGCATCCGGTTCGCCGAGGACGGGCGGGTGATCCTGGTCTCGGGCACGCTCGACTACGGCCAGGGCCACCGCGCCGCTTTCGCCCAAGTCCTGCACGAGAAGCTCGGCGTGCCGTTCGAGCGGATCGAGCTTTTGCAGGGCGACAGCGACCAGCTCCTCTACGGCGGCGGCACCGGCGGCTCGCGCTCGATCATGGCGGCCTCCAAGGCGACCCTCGAGGCGGCCGAGCAGGTGATCGCCAAGGGCAAGGCACTCGCGGCCGAGCTCATGGAGGCGGCCGAGGCCGACATCCTCTTCGCGGGCGGCAGCTTCACGGTGGCCGGCACCGACCGGCGGATCGGCATCCTGGAGCTCGCGGCCAAGGGCCGCGAGCTCGGCCGTCCGCTCGATACGGATCTGGTGAGCGAGACCCCGCCCTCGGCCTTCCCCAACGGCTGCCACGTGGCCGAGGTCGAGGTCGATCCCGAAACCGGGGTGGTCGAAGTCGTCCGCTATTGCGCGGTCGACGATTTCGGCACCCTCGTCAACCCGCTCTTGGTCGAGGGGCAGGTCCATGGCGGGATCGTCCAGGGCATCGGCCAGGCCCTTCTCGAGCGGACGGTCTACGACCCCACGGGCCAGCTCCTCACCGGCAGCTTCATGGACTACGCCTTGCCGCGGGCCGAGGACGTGCCCTGCTTCGAGCTCGCCTTCCACTCCGTACCGGCCAAGACCAATCCTTTGGGTGTGAAGGGCTGTGGCGAAGCCGGCATCACCGCGGCACCGGCCGCGGTCGTCAACGCCGTGGTTGACGCTCTTGCACCCTATGGTGTCAGGCACCTCGACATGCCGCTGACACCCGAGCGGGTCTGGCGCAGCTTGCGGGCGGCGCGTGCGTAGCCGAGAAGTGATCGCCGTCTCCCGCTGATCGCGCCCGGCACGAGATCGCGGTGGCGAGCCGACGCACCCGAGGACGGAAGGGCCATGCACCGGTCGAAGACCCATCCAAGCTGTCGCCTCGACCGTCGACGGATGCTCGCGCAGACAGCGTCCGCCATTGCCGGGCTTTCGCTCGGATCGGGAATTGCGGCACCGGCCATCGTCCGAGCGGCACCGAAGGCGTCGAGCTGGTACTTCCCCCGACCCGACGCGCTCGGCGGATGGCGCACCTTGGTCGAGCGGAACGTCGAGCCGTCGCCGGGCATGAAGGGCGAGATTCGGCGGCTCGCCGGCCTCGATTGGGACGCCCTGCTCGAGGCGCATCGCTACAGCGCCGGCTTCGCCTGGGACAGCCGGCTTTTGGTGATCCGCCGCGGCTGGATCGCCGCCGAGTTCGGCCCGGCGACCGCCTTCGACGTCGCCTCGGTCTCCAAATCCGTGACCGGCCTCGCGGTGGCCCGCTTGCTCGAGCTCTCGGGCGACATGCGGCTCGGGCGGAAGCTCGCCCCGAAGACCCCGGTGAGCGAGCTGTTGCCGGCGAGCTTCGCCGCGGGCGATCCGCGCCGGCGCAAGATCCGCCTCGGCCACCTCCTGAGCATGACCTCGGGCCTCGAGCCGGACGACGATCCCTACCGTCCGGACTACGGGCCGGAGCGGGTGCTCCATCGGCCGGTCGTCACCGAGCCCGGGGCGCAATGGGCCTATTGCTCGGCCACCGTCGACCTCCTCGCCCTCGCCTTGCAGAACGTCACCGGTCGATCGCTGTCCGACTTCTTCGACGAGCAGGTCGGCGCCCGGATCGGCATGGCACCGACGAGCTGGGGTCGCTACGACGGGCTCGATCGCGCCTGCTGCGCAGCCGTCATGCCCGCCCGCGACCTCGCCCGGCTCGGCTGGCTCCTGCTCGCCGGGGGCCGCTGGGGAACCGCCGGCCGCGAGGAGCGGATCCTGTCGCCCAAGATCGTGCAGCTCCTGACCCGGCCTTCCCCGCTCGCCCGCCGAGCCCGCTTCACAACGACCCCGAACTCGCCCTTCCAAGTCGAGGCCGACTCGCCGCTCGCCTACGGCAAGCTCTGGTGGACCAACGCCACCGGCACCATGCTCGGCCCGACGGTGCCGACCGATGCCTTCTACGCCCACGGCTTCCGCGAGTCGCTCTTGGTGGTCGTGCCCTCGCTCGAGCTCGTGGTCGTGCGCGGCGGCTCCCGGCCGCCCGTCCTCCCCGCCTTCCGCCGCGAGCTCATGGCCAGGATCATGGCCGCCGTCGTCGCCTGAGCCGCGGCGGGCGACGAGCTGCCTCACCGCATCGCCGAAAACGCGGTGGGCTCGAGGATCAGGTTCTCGACCTTGGCGAGGATCGGCCCGTCTTTTTCGCTCGCCGCGCGCTTTTCGAGCCATTCCGGATCGCTCATGAACGCCGTCCATTTCTGCTCGCGCTCGGCCAAGCTCTCCCAGGCGAGCAGATAATAGAGCGCCTGGTTCGACGGACCGATCAGCACCGTCCAGAAGCCCACCTGGCGGATTCCGTGCTTCTGCCAGAGCCCGAGGGTCGTGTTCCGGAACCGCTCGAGAAGCGCCGGCAGACGCCCCGGCAGGCAATGGTAGATGCGCAGCTCGTGGATCATCGACGTGGCCTCCCTCCACACGCGTGTGTGCCGTCACCGACGAGCACGCATCCGTGCTCCCGTCGAGCCGGCCGAAGGCGCCCCTGACCTGCGGTCGTTGACAAGCTCGCCTCGATCCGACAACCGCGGGCGGGAACCGTGCCGGGAGGGAACCGATGGCCGCGCAGCGCTTCGATCTCGTGGTCGTGGGCGGCGGCCCGGGCGGCTACGTGGCGGCGATCCGCGCCGCCCAGCTCGGCATGAAGACGGCGCTCGTCGAGCGCGAGCATCTGGGCGGCATCTGCCTCAATTGGGGCTGCATCCCGACCAAGGCCTTGTTGCGTTCGGCCGAAGTCCTGGAGCTCGTGCGCCACGGGCGGGCCTTCGGCCTCGCCTGCGACGACCCGCGCTTCGATCTCGCCGCGGTCGTCGAGCGCTCGCGTGCGGTGGCGGGCCAGCTCTCGCGCGGCGTCGCGCATCTCCTCAAGAAGAACAAGGTGACGGTGTTCGACGGGCACGGCCGGCTCGCGGGCAAGGGCAAGCTTTCGGTCCGCCTCGCCAAGGGCGGCGAAGCAACCCTCGAGGCCCCGCACATCGTGCTGGCTACGGGTGCGCGCGCCCGCCAGCTCCCGGGCCTCGAGGCCGACGGGAAATTGGTTTGGACGTACAAGGAAGCGATGGTCCCGGAGGCCCTGCCGAGCTCGCTCCTCGTCGTCGGCAGCGGGGCGATCGGCATCGAGTTCGCCTCCTTCTATCGGTCGCTCGGCTCGGCGGTGACGGTGGTCGAGGTCCTGCCGCGCATCCTCCCCGCCGAGGACGAGGAGATCGCGGCCTTCGCCCACAAGGCCTTCGAAAAGCGCGGCATCCGGCTCTTGCCGAACGCCACGGTCGCGGCGCTCGAGCGCGCGGCGGACTCGGTCACGGCGACCATCGAGCACGGCGGGAGGAGGAGCGAGGAGCGGTTCGATCGGGTGATCCTGGCGGTCGGGATCGTCGGCAACGTCGAGGAGATCGGCCTCGAGGGCACGGCCGTGCGGATCGAGAAGAGCCACGTCGTGACCGACGGCTACGGCCGGACCGACGAGCCCGGCATCTACGCCATCGGCGATCTCACGGGCCCGCCTTGGCTCGCCCACAAGGCGAGCCACGAAGGGGTGGTGTGCGTCGAGAAGATCGCCGGGCTTTCGGGCGTGCATCCGCTCGATCCGAGCCGGATCCCGGGCTGCACCTACTGCACGCCGCAGATCGCCTCGGTGGGCCTCTCCGAAGCGCGCGCCCGAGAGATGGGTCACGAGGTCAAGGTCGGCCGCTTCCCGTTCATCGGCAACGGCAAGGCGATCGCGCTGGGCGAGCCCGAGGGGCTCGTCAAAACGGTCTTCGACGCCCGCACGGGCGAGCTCTTGGGCGCGCACATGGTGGGTGCCGAGGTCACCGAGATGATCCAGGGCTTCACCCTCGCCCGCACGGCCGAGCTCACCGAAGCGGAGCTGTTGCACACGGTCTTCCCGCACCCGACGATCTCGGAAGCGATGCACGAGGCGGTGCTCGCGGCCTTCGGTCGGGCGATCCACATCTGAGGTCCCGGCGAGCCGGCCGGTCGCCTCCGATCGCCTTCGGTAGCGCCCGCTCGGGGACTGGATCGGCCGCCCCCCGGCTCCGCTTCCCCACCCGAACGCGCGGCAGCCGATGCCCGGGTCGGGGTACGGCGACACGCAGCCGTCGGCCCACTGCGACCGTGGCGGACGGTGGAGCGATCGGTCGGCCCGCGGCCTCGGGCGGCGCGGTGCGGCGGTGGCACCGGGCCTCGCCCGGGCAGGCGCCGGGAGGCGGCGGTGGGCCGGCGGTAGCGCGGGAGGTGGGCCCCGAGCATCGAGCGGGTGGGACAGGTGGTCGGCAACAGCGGCACGCCTGTCGGTCGAGGCCGACGCGGGCGCGCTCGGCATCGATCCTTGCCGGCCGGCGGGTCCCTTTGCCGCGCGCTCGCCGGCCGCTCCGGGGCCGAACCGGCGGCCCCGTCGACGGCCCGACCCGGGTCCGTTGCGAGACCACGACGTCCTTGCCGATGGTGATCGGGGCGAGGGTGTAGAGTTCGACCTGCTCGCCGATCCAGGAGCGGTCGCCGATCGCGAGCCGCCAGGGGTAGATGCAGCGAGCCGAGGGGCGGATCAGGACGGCTCGGCCGATCCGGGCGCCGAACAGGCGGAGGAGGAAGCGCCGCCAGCCATAGGCGATCCGCGGGCTGCGGGCGAACAAGCTGGCCTGGACCGCCCACCAGAGCTGGACGAACCAGGCGGGCCTTCCGTGGAAGCCGGGCGGCAGGCGGAAGGCCGCGAGGTCCTGGAAGCGGCTCGGCTCGGCGGGGCCCGTCGCGGCCGCCTGCGGCTCGGGCTCGCCGGGCGGGCTCGGCGCTGCCGGGCTCATCGCTCGGTCGGCAGGCGACGGCTGACGCGGCACCCTTCCCGGCCGAGGCCGGCCCGCTGCTCGGCGCGGCGGAAGCGTTCGTCTTCGGCGGCGGCGACGAGGCGGCCGTCGCGGAGGAGGCAGGCCGAGCTGTCGGCATGATAGGCGTCGAGGCCGAGGATCCAGGTCATGGTCCGGGCTTTCCTCGCGGCTGCGGGTGGGAGGGTGGCGGGTCGGGCCAGCGGGATCCCGCGCTCGGCGGGGTCAAGGCGGTGCGGGCGCGCAGATATCCCGCGAGGTCGCCGCGGGCGAGCAGGGCCTCGGGGCACGGGGCGGGCGGGCCACGGCTCGATGGCGGTCGCGATCGTCGGCCGCGGCGCATCCCGCGCCGCTGCCGGGTCGCGCGCGGTCGAGCGGCGCGCCGGGCTCGGGTTCGTTCGTCAGGTTCGGCGCGGCGCTCCGGGCGGCGACGGCTGCCGTCGTGGGGAGCGGGGTGCTGCGGTCGGGGGCGATCGGGACCGGCTCCCCGGGTGCCACCGACGCGGCCTCGGGTTCGTTCGGCGTGTCTCGGCGCGTGATCCCGGCAGAGGCGAGGCCGGTCTGCGCGCAGGCCGGGTGGGCCGTGGCCCCCGCGCCAGGCGGGAGCGGCTCGGGTTCGTTCGGGAGGTTCGGCAAGGCATGCCTCGCGATCCCGGCTCGGGTGGCCGCGGCGCCGGGTTCGACGGTGCCGCCCGCCGCGGCCGGCCCGCCGGCCGGGTGGGGTGGCCGGTGCGGCGATCCTTTCGCCCTCGGCCTCGGCTTCGTTCGGTCTTTCGGGCCGGGCGGTCGGGGCGACGCCGGGATCGGTGGCCGACAAGGCCGGTCGCCTCGCGAGCCCGACGTCGCCGGCCTCCGGTTCGGTCGGCGGATCGCCGCAGCCGGTGGTACCGTCGGGCGCGACCGCCTCGTCCGTGTCCCGCGCCGGGGCGGCCTCGGCCGGCCGGAACAAGGCCTCGGGCGGCACGCTCGCGGGCGGGGCGGGCTCGCCGTCCGCCGCGGTGCCGTCCTCGCCGGGGGCCGGCTCTCCGCGCGGCGAAGCGAAGCGGGCGTGCTCGGCCAGGCTTTTCGTGAGCCGGTGCAGCTGGCGGTCGAGCTGGGCCTGCCAGCGCAGGAGGGTGGCGAGCTCGGGCACGCGCGAGAGGACCCGGGGCAGGCCCGGGTCGGGGAACAGCCGGCCCGTGGGGCAATGCGGCTCGATCGTGGCCAGCCGCGCCTCGAGCCGGTCGCAGCGGGCGAGCTTCCAGACCGTGACCGCGAGCCGTTCGACCAACAGCCGCGCGCTCGGGCTCGCGGGCGCGTATTCGGCTTCGAGGGCGGCGCGCAGGGCTTCGAAGTGGGCCGGGTCTTCGCCGGGGAAGAGGATCGCCGGGGAACAGAGCCCGTGGCGCAGGGCGTTCCGCGAGGCGCGTGCCTTGCCCTCGGCGGTGACCGGGCCGTTCGAGCGGGCGCCGTTGCGGCGGGCGGCTTCGATCTGCGCCGGCGAGCGTGGGCGGGGCGCGGGCGCGAGGGTCATGGGCCGGCTCCGATTCCAGGAGGATGCGCCGATCATAGGATCACGAGCTCATCATGTCAAACTTCCCTCCTCGATACTCGCCCGGCCGAGGACTCTGCCCGCATCCACGCCGCCGCTCCGGTCGGACCGCGGGACGGAATCGCACCCCGTCGGCCGTGGCTGCCCGGACCCGGGCACCGGGGCCGAACCCCGACCACGGCCGCGGCCGTCGATCGGCACGTCGTGCCCGTCCACCAAGGCGCTCGCACCTCCGCCCACCGCCGGGATCACCCCTCCGTCGCGGGCACCATACCCACCGTCGGTAAACGAGAGGTTAAGCAAGGCGGGTCGATTCTTCAGCCGCACCGGCGGCCAGCCGGGCCCGTGGCGCACACCGTCAACCGAACGTCAACGACACGCCGCGTACCTTGCCGGACGGTGGAAGAGGGGCCGGCGCCCCCCGACCGAGGCCGGACTCCCACGGTGGGCAGGATGTGCGGGATCGGTGAAGAAAGGGTGAAGCAGGGCCGACCTGTCGAACCGTGCGCGTCGCTTGGGCATCGTTAACCGGACGTCAACCGTTCGGCCCTACCCTGCCGGCCAGCAGCCGAGCGCCGGGGAGGGACGGTCGTTCGGCATCGGCCGGATCGAGCGAGGAGGTGGGCCGGATGTGAACGGTGCGGGAGCGTGCGCGCGGGACGGCCGGCGGGCGCGGCCGGGGTCGCCCTCGTAGGTGGCGATCGCGAGGGATCTCGGCTGTCCGGGTCCGCTCTGCCCGCGGCGGTCGGGGGCCGCCGATGCTGCTCGGCCGCGCGGCGCCGGGGGAGCGGGTGACAGGCGCGCCTCGATGGACTTGCCGGCCGGGCCGGCTCGGCCGGGGCTCAGAGCCACCAGGGGTAATCGCCGCGGATGCGGGCGAGGCGGAAGGGCGTGAGCGGCTGCTTCGCCCAGACGACCGGCGCGCTCGGTGCCGCCGGGGGCGGCGGTGCGGGCGGCGGGTCGGGGCGCGGTGCCGGGGCCGGCCGGTCGGCGGCACGGCGGGCGCGGCCGCGCCGGCCCGAGGGGGGCTCGGCCGCGGGCGCTTTCGGCCGCGTGGTCTTGCCCGAAGGCGCCGGGCGCGGGGTGCGGGCCTCGGCCCGGGCGCGCTCTTCGGGCGGGATGCCGTCGCCGGCCGGCCAGGGCCAATCGGGCACGGGCTCGGGCGGCCGCGGCCCGAGCCCCGGCGGCCAGGCGGGCGGGGCCGGCGCGGCGGCCGGCTCGGCGAGCGGCGCCCCGGTGCGCGGATCGCGCGGCCGGCCGTGCCAGTCCGGGCAGAGCAGCCAGGGCTCGGCCTCGGGCAGCCGGACCGGCGGCTCCGGCTCGGCGGAGCGCGGCGGAGGCTCGTCGGGCGGCACCAGCCGGGCGTGCGGCGGCACCGGCACGCCGAGCTCGCGGGCGTAGCGCTGCCAGGCCTCGGCCTCGCGACGCGCCCGACCGGCCGCGAGATAGGCCTCGGCCTCCTGGCCGAGCCGGACGAGGAACGCCCGCCGCGCCGCCACCTCGGGGTCGATCTCCGTGGCCTCCTCCGCCGGGCGGACCGGCGCGCCCGCGTCGTCGCGCGCATTCGAGCCTCCGGCACAGGCGCCCGCGACGGTGCCGACGGTCTCCGCGGGAGCGGCCCGGCCGGGCTCGCCCCGACCCGCCCCGGCCGGCGGCGGTTCGGGCGCGCGGGTCGGCCCGGGCTCGCCCGGCGGGGTGCCGGCCGGCGGATCGCCCTCCCGCTCGCCGGCCTGCCCCGGAGCCGGCTCGGCGGCCGTCGCGGGCCTGGCCCAGGCCGGGTGGTCGGCCCCGGGGTCGAGCCCGGCACGGCGGAAATGGTCGAGCACCCGGGCGTGCTCGGCCGGATCGTCGAGCCGGCGCAGCTCCTCGAGCACCCGCCAGCGCTCGGCCGGCGTCACCCACTCGGCGGTCAAGGAGGCCAAGGGGCGCCGGTCGCTGCCGGGCGGGACCATCCAGTTGGCATAGTCCATCGCCTCCCACTCGGCGCGCGCCTCGGGGTCGGCGAGCATCGCCTCCAGGGACTCGTCGGCAGCCGCCTCGCCACCCCGCGAGGGCCCGGCCCGCCGGGCCGGTCGGAGCCGCGCCGCCTCGCCCACCCGCCCCTGCGCCAGCAGCTGGTCGGCCGCCGCGGCGAGCAGCCCCGCGGACCCCTCCTCGGGCTCCGACGCCCCACGGGCGAGCCCGGCTTCGAGGGCGGCAAGGCGCGGGTCGGCCAGCACCTCGGCACCCAGGCCGAGTTCGGCCAAAAGCGGCTCGGCGGCGAAGCCGGCCCTCCGGCGGCGGGCGAGCCAGGCGAGCAGGGCCAGAGGCGGCGGGTCGGCGCAATCCATGACTTTCTTCTTATCAGCCGCGCCCGGGACGGTCAACCGCCCCCCGAACACACGGAAAAAACCGGAGAAATGCGCGACGAAAGCCAGCCGATCGGCCCTCGACACGGGGTGGCATTCGTGCCTAGGAATGGCGACAGGAACGATGCCCAGGGAGCGGATCGATGCCCTTCGCCAACCACCGCCTGCGCTACGCCTTCGAAGGCCAAGGCGAACTCGGCTCCGGCGTGGCGATGCGGGCCACCGACGATCCGCTCGAGGAGCTCCTCGCCCCCGGCTATTTCACCGCCGCCCACGGCGTCCTGCGCGCGGGCGACCTCCTGTTCGTGGGCTCGACCCCGCTGCCCCTCGGCAGCCCCTGGCACGACCGCACGGGCGAAACCCGCCGCGCGCTGCTCATGATCGGCCCGGTCCGCCCCGGCCAACCGATCTCCGCCCGCCTCGTCCAGGACTACGGCCGCCCCACCGACCCCGGCGCACCGCTCGACCCGGCAGCCCGACCCCGGCCGCGCGGCCGCCGCCAGCCGTGACATCTCGGCGCGGGCGGGCCCGTCCGGCCCGTCCACCCCGCATCACCTCGGCCCGGCAAGCCCCGAGCGCGTCGTCCCTCACCCGCCGCGGGCGAGCCAAGCGGCCGCGCGCTCCTCCGGCAAGGCGAGCGTCTCCCAGACCGGCCGGGCGACCGGCGGGAAGCCCTCGGCCGGCTCGGCCGCGTCGAACAGGCGGTAGCGGGCGGCCGCGAGCAGCGCGCCCACCGCCTCCGCGTTGCTCTCCGCCACTTCGAGGAGCAGCGCGGGGCGGACCTCCGCCAAGAGCCGCCCGGCCCCGCGCAGGAACAAGAGCTCCGCGCGCTCGACGTCGATCTCAGCGAGTTTCGTTCTCGGACCGCGGCTCGAACTGTCCGGGGCGCTTTCCCGCTACTGCCACTCCTTTGCATCGGCGTCGGGACAACTTCCCAAGGCCGGCTCGATGTCCCTCCGTTCATCTGTACCATCAAACCCAACACGTATGCCAAGAATGGATTGAAGCAGCCATGCACATCTTCAACAAGGTACACCCCTCCAGGCCTCAGTATCGGCCACAACTCTTCGAACGTCGCGATCTGATGCTCCGGCACATGAGACCCATCGTCGATGACGACGTCCAGTGGCGGCATCGTCACTTTGGCTCTTGCCCAGAACGCCCTGTCGCCTTGGTGGCCGATTAGAATGCGCCGATTGGCAGCCTCATATCGGATACACTGGGGATCGATGTCGACACCGTAAACACGACACGCGGGACCGAGGACCGCCACCCACATATCCAAGCTGCCGCCACCACGCACTCCGACCTCGAGCACATTTATTTCTTTTCCTAACATTTTAGCGAAATAACGATTATAGATTTCCAGGTAATGATCCCACTTGAACAGTGCATTACCGACTGGTTTATTCTCTGCAAACGCACGGAACGGGTTCGAGCGCGCGGCCGCTCGCTCGTTGCCACGCCTTTGTTGATCGCGCGCCGAATCACGCACGATGCAGTCGTGCGAATTCGGCTCTGTCTTCGAAAAGGCCCAGCCGGATCCCAGCGCCTTCGCAATCGCGCGGACGCGGCTCAAGCTTCTCAGCAGTGCCCCGTCACGGCCCTCGCCCCATATTTCTCGGCGATGTTCCCACGTCGCCTGTACCGAGCGCGTCGAACGGTCCGCATTCACGGAGCGCTTGAATGGCTTTCTCACTTTCCCCTCGCCGCGCTCACCAAGTCGCCGAATGAAGCGTTTTCGACGGCGTCCTCGTACCACGCCAGTGGTCGGCACGACGCTTTGAGTGCCCGGAATATCCAAAAGGTGCGACGTCGAACCGGCTGGTAACGACGGCGCCGCGCCCACGCCGACTGCCAACCCTCCTTGATCCCGGACAGAACGGGTCGTAGTGGAAGATCTCTCGCACGCTGGTACTGAACCAATTTTGCGCTCGTCAGTACCGCGTTGACCAACGCCTCCGGCATCGGAACGTTCTTGAAACAAAAGCCGACCGCGTTGCGAGCGTTCAAGCGGGCTATCCTCTCATTGTTACGAATCGGGCTCTCGAAATGGCGAATCGGCGTAGCCCTGCCCAGCCGCACCAAATATCCTTTTTCGAGGGCGCGGATGCAAATATCGCCCCCCTCACCCTGATGAACCAGGCTCTCGTCGTATCCACCGAGCTCAAGGAACACGCGTCGTCTCAACGCATGCGCGGTTCCGATGAAAAACGGTGCGATCATCGTCCCTTCGAAGCCTCGGCCATCCTGATGGATATCGGCCGAAGCGTTAACATTGACATAAGGAATCGCTACTGCCCAAATCCGCTCATCGTCGAATTCTTGGAGGGTCGTGGCGATCGTATCGGGACCACCGAAGACGACATCATCGTCGATCGAGAATATGACCTCCGAAGACGCGAGAGCGATACCTTCGTTGCGGCGGACGATGTATCCTCGCGAACGTTCGGGCACCACGAGCCTGACATCGGGAAAGTTGGCGGCAACAGCCTCGGGCGTTCCGTCGGTCGACCCATCGTCGATGACGATAATCTCTGGGACGACGGTTTGTTCCACCGCGGATCGGATCGCGTTCATCAGCAGCGCTTTTCGGTTCTTCGTTACAATGACGACGGTTGCGGGCGATGGCATGCTCATCCTATGCGTTCTGGTCGAAGCGGAGGAGGGCGAGGGTCGTGCTGCCTTTGCTCGTAGCAGCGACCACAGCCCATGCATGGACACTTTGGCTACGAAGGTGTTCCTTGAGACGTGACAGGGTGTAATCTTCGTGCAGCTCGATCGCGAGCCAACGCACCGACTGAATCCAGGACGCACAGCGGGGCATGATCTCCGCCTCGGCGCCTTCGCAATCCAGCTTGACCAGATCGACCGGCGTTCCAATGCCCGACGAAACGATCAACTCCCCGAGCGTCACCACCGGGATTCCTTCCGCAGTCGAATCCGAATGGGCGGCCAGACGATAGGCCCAAGCGCCGTTTCTCCGGTCGATCGCTGAACGCCGCGGCGTCCCGCCGACGAAGGCCTCGACGAAGTCCGCGTTTGCGCCGCCGAGCTCTGCAGTTTTTCGGCAAAACTTCATGTTCTCCGAGTCCGGCTCGACCGCGACGATCCTGGCCCGTGGGAACGCACGCGACCACAACAAGACCGACGCACCGATATTCGCGCCCACGTCGACAATCGTTCGAATGTCGGACGGAACATGCTGGAGGATCGAGGCGTACTCGTTCTTAATAAATACCTCTTCTAAGACCAGAATGTCGGTTTCACCTATCCGCACCGAGAATGACAGAATGCCAAGATGCGTTCTGAGCGCAATAGTTGCAGGCATTCGAATAGTGCGAAGCCTGAGTTTTCTGACGATCCGATCAGCGAGCCAGACAAACTTTGAATTCATCCCTTTCAAAGAGCTCCACACAGCGAAAAGATGCTGTATTCGTGAGGATCTCACTCGGCACGCTCATATCGAGAGGGGCGCTCGCAGCCGGAAGGAGGTATCGGGAAACTTGACTTCCGCGCCACTCCTCCGGTGGGCCTCCGGATCTGAACGGGCGTGATGCCACGAACGCAGTCGCTGGCGCGTCGGTATACGCCGCATCGCGACAGTCGGCCCCGCACCACGGCCGCCTCCGGTCAGCTCGTCACGACACAGGCCGGCCGCGGGCCGCCGCCCGCCACCCAGCGGTAGACCTCGGCCATCGCGGCGGCGACGCGCGGCCAGGTGAAGCGCTCCTCGACCAGCCGGCGGCCGCGCGCGCCCATCGCGCGGCGCTCGGCTTCCGGGAGTGCGATCGCCGCGCGGATCCCCTCGGCGATCGAAGCGGGGTCGGTGCCGATCTCGAGCGCGGCGCCAGCCGCGAAGCCCTCGGGCAGGTTACAGGCCGGGGTCATCAGCACCGGGAGCGCATAGGACCAGGCCTCGAGCACGGCCATCGGTAGGCCTTCGCTGTAGGAGGGCAGGACGAAGGCCGCAGCGGTGCGGAACGCTTCGTCTTTGGCCGCGTCGAACAGCGGCCCCGAGAGCTCGACCGAGCCCGCGAGGCCGAGCCCGTCGATCAGCCGGCGGGTGGCCTCGACATAGGCAGCGGGACCCCAGCCGACCAGGCGCAGGCGCCAATCCCTAGGCGCCGGGCCGAGCTGCGCCCAGGCCCGCACGAGCTCGTGAACGCCCTTCTTCGGATCGAGCCGGCCCAAGAAGAGCAGCGTCGGCGGATCTATGGGGACGCGGTCCGCGCCGAGCGCGGGCAGGTCGACGCCGTTCGGGACGATGGCGATCGGGTTCGAGAGGCCGAAGGCCCGGATGGCCCTGGCCTCGGCCTCGTTAAGGGCGCGGATGCAGGCGGCGCCCTTCAGATGCGCGTCCTCGAACCAGAGACGCACGAGCCGCTTTTTCCAAGCCGACCGGCGGACCGCCCAGGGATCGAGCATACCGTGCGGCGAGATCATGTGGGGGCGCCCGGTGCGCCGCGACCAAGCGAGGCTCGCGAGCGACGGGTACATCCACAGCCCCTGGCTCTCGACCATCTCGGCTTCGGATCGTGCGAGCGCTCGAGCCATGGACGGGGCGTAGCCGAAGGCTCGAGGGCCGAGCTGCGCACAGGCCTCGACGGACGCCCCCCAAGCGAAGGCATCTTCTGGCGCGCCGTCGTCGCGGATGCCGATCACGATCGGCTCGACCCCGTGGCGGGGCAGCTCGCGGGCCAGCGGCGCGACCCCCGTCATGACGCCGCCGGACGCGCGTGACAGATACGGCACAGCGAGTGCTACCCTCACCGCCGGATGAGCGCCCGGAGCAACGCCCGGTCGAGCGCGGAAATCGGCCGTCGCGGCTGGGCCAGTGCGCAATCGACCGCGGCCTTCAGCCCCTCGGCAAAGCGCTCGGGGCCCCAATCGGCGATGATCCGCCGGCTCGCGGCACCCATGGCGGCGCGGTCCACCGCGCCGTGGGCGACGCGGTGCATCAAGCGGGCGAGCTCTTCGACGTCGAGCGGATCGAAGGTGAAGCCGTTCACGCCTTCCTGCACGAGGTCGACCGCGCAGCCGCAGCGGTTCGAGACGAGCACGGGCAGGCCCGCGGCCATCGCCTCGTTGACCACGAGGCCCCATTGCTCGCTCGTGCTCGAGTGCACGAAACAACAGGCGGCCTGGTACCAGCCGGGCAGCTCCGGATATTGCCGGAAGCCGGGCACGAGGAGATACGGCTCGAGGCCGAGCCGCGCCCGCAGCGCCTCGAGCTCGGCGCGCAGCGGCCCGTCGCCCAGGAGCACGAGGTTCCACGCGTCCGAACCGGCGAGCTCGCGGTAGCGGGCGAAGGCGCGCAGAAGACTCGGCAGGTTCTTCTTGGCGATGAAACGGGCGGAGGCCAGCAAGAAAGGCCGGCCGTTCCAGGGTCCGATCTCGGCCGGGGCCGGTGCCGGCCGAGCGAAATGGGCATTGTCGACCACGTCGTAGCCCAGGAAGATCCGCTCGGGCGGCATACCGAGTTGTGCGACATAGTCCGCCTGGGGTCGACCGCCCACCAGCGCGGCGTCGAACAGCCGCACGATCCGCCGCTTCACCGCCTCTTTCCAGGCCACTCGCGGCTCGTCCCGAGCGGTGGATTCGGACATGAGCACGAGCGGGATGCGACGTACCTTCGCCTCGCGCAGCACGGCCAGGCTCACCGGGTCGCCCCAACCCGGGATGGCGACCGCCCGTGGCCGATCCCTGGCGAGAACATCACCGAACCGGCGCGCGCTCGTCTCGGGATCCGGCTGCTCGATGGATTGACCCGGCAGCAGCGTGTCGACGCACTCGCTCGCCTCGTGGTCCCAGCCGTACCCGTCGTCGGTGCCGAACGCCAAGCCTCGCGCATGGAGCCGACGCCGAGCCGCGGCAAGTCGTGCGAGGTGATAGGGGCCGAACCGCCAGAAAGCCACGATCACGGGGCCGGGTCGCTCCGACCGATGGGTCATCTCCGCTCGGATCGGTTGGTCCGGAGCCAGGAAGGCGGGAAAAGTCACGCGGGCCGCCGGAGCTCGATGACGGCTTCGCCACCGAGCCGAGGCAGCCGGCGCGCGAGCGAACGCTCGATGTAGTAATTGAGCCGCCCCGCCCATCGGTCCGCGAAGGGGAGGCAGACTCCGTAGCGTCGGACCCTGGTCACCGCGAAACCCGAGCATTCGGCCAGTCGCATCAGGCCGCCCAGCCGGTATTGGACCACCCGATGCGGGAACCGACCCGGCCATGCCCGAACCACCCGGTCGACGAGGCGAACGCCCGGATGCTCCAACACCGAGGCCTGGAGCAGCACCGCGCCGCCCGGCGCCGTGACCGCGCGAAGCCGCGGCAGCAGCTCCGCTGCGCGCCCAACGTGGGCGAGCAGGCCCAAGCAGAGAACGAGCCCGAATTCCCGGCCGCGCAGGGCATCGAGGAACTCGAACACGTCGCGCTCGTGCCACTCGACCTCCACCGCGGGGACGCCCCGGCCCAGCCGTCGGCGGCAGTGCGCCAGCATCGCCGGGCTCAAATCGTTGACCACCGCCTGGCCGATGCCGCTCGCCCGGAGCACCGCCTCGGTCACTTCGCCGGTGCCGCTCGCGCATTCGAGCAGCGGCCCGGCCTTGCCGCGGGCGAACTCGGCTGCAACCTCGAGGCGAATGCGGAACAGCTCGGCGGTACCTGTCCGGGTCCGCGGATCGTAGAGGGATCCGTAAGAGGCGGCGACATTGTCGAAGAAGCTCAAAAGCAGCTCCCTCTTGGACAGTCGGGTGGGATTCAACATCAATCACGACATACCAGATTGACGTTAGACATTTGGCCCCCTATGGATTTCGATATCACGCTGCTTTCTCGGTGCTCAAAGCTCCTAACGCCTTATTCCGCTGCGCGAGCCCGTCCGGTCGGTCGACGATCCACTGAAGGCCTCATCCGGCCTGCCGCGCACGGCGCGGTCGAGCTTTCGGGCGCGATACCCGGCGCGGGCCCCAAGGAACCCCGTGCCCCGGCACCGTGCGCCCCCGGTAGAAGGCATGACAGGGCGGCAGCTTTCGGAATGACCGCAACGGGCGGGTGTGCTCCTCGTTGGCGGGACCGCACCACGCCACAGATGGTGAAGACGGCGAGAACGACCACGCTGCTGAAGAGAAGGCGTACAAAGAATGCCTGCCCTCCCTGCGTAACCAAATAAATCATCAACACGAACGCCAGACCGTAACCGACGTTGGCGAGGACGCGTCCCTCACGCGCGCGCGCCCACAGCCAAACCAGCCCGTATGCTACGAGACCTCCGCCCAACGGGGCGAGCGGCCCGAAATCGATCCACCAGTCGGCCACGAAACCGGGCGCAGCGCCGAGCGGTGCCACCCAGCCCAAAAGGAACGCGGCGGTCTGGTCGAAAACCGCATTGTTCGCCTCGATCCAATCAGGCAGCCCCAGCCAGGCGGCCGCATCTTGGTATTTTTCGGGCCAGATTTGTCGCGGCACCGGTCTGACCAGGTAGACCATGATCTGCCGACGGCCCCAATAAAAATCCCAAGTGTGCAGTTTCGAAACGATCGCGGCACCGCCATAAATGAACTCGTTTCCTTCGAACGGTTGGAGATAAATCGCCTCTCCGAGAGGCGCCCACTCGCCGTAGCGACGTTCTACCAAAGTACCGCGGTTGGCGATAAGGAACGTGATTACAAGAGCTACGCCGGCGATCCACCACGCGAAGGTGCGGATCTCGAGCTTCCGAGGTCTCCAGAAGTAGAAAACGAAGAGGAGAACGAGCAAGCCGATGGCGGCGGGGCCGCGCCGGCCGCCGGCGACCGCCGAGAGTAGCCAGGGCAGGATCGCCACACATGCGAGGATGATGCCTTGCAGGCGATACCGAGTGCCCACCGCGAGCAGACCAGCGACGATCGCTGCTGCGATCAGTGTGTGAGTGAGCTCGCCCAGATAGCCGGTCGGCCGCTCCTCCGCGTACCGTTCGGCGTCGATCTCCAAGAAGCCGGACCAACCATAGTCCGCGAGATTGGTCCCGTAGCCGACCGCACCGAGCACGAGAAGGATCGAACCCGCCGACAAAAGTCGCTTTTCGACGATCTTCGGCACGATCGCGCCGATCGGTTGTGGTGGTACGATGCGGCTTCGCTTGCGGGTCGCGAACGCGAAGCCGGCTAAACAGCCGGTCAGCACGAAAAGGTTCACCACCAGAACCGTCTCGACCTGCTCGGGTTCGAGGAACCGGAACACGTCCTCGGCCGCGGTCAGGAGAAGATAGGCGGGTTGAGCCACGTACATCAGCGCGGCAAAGGCGGCGAAAAGCACAGCCGGGTGAAACAGGTCATTGGTACGGCGGTAGATGAGTCCGGCACTCGCCAGCACACACGCCGTCGCCGAAAGAAGAAACGACATGCTCCAGGTCACGGCGCCGACGCCTCGACGGGTGCTCCAGAGAGCTGGTCCGGCCGGACGCCGCTCAGGACCTGCAAGAGCCGCTCCCCGTAGGCGGCTTCCGAGAACTGCTCTGCGCGCTCTCGTGCCGCTCGCCGCATCGCCAAAAGTTCGCCGGGACGCGCCGCGCAATGGTCGAGCCACCGGGCGATCGCGTCGGGATCTCGGGGCGGAACGATGTGGCCACTGATGCCGTCTTCGACGACCTCGCCGCACTCGGTCGTGGCGATCACCGGTGTGCCGCAGGCGAGTGCCTCGACCTGGACCAGGCCGAAGCCCTCCCCGAGGGTGGGAAAGACGAAGACGTCGGCCGATCGCATGAGTTCCGGCATGTCGGGCCGTGGCACCGGTCCCAAGAGCTCGACGGCCAAGCCGGGGGGAGCCACGAGATCCTCACGGAGGTGACAGGTTCCAGCGAGTTTCAAGACGATCCATCGACTTCGCAACCGGCGAAGGGCTTCGATCAAATAGAGGACACCTTTGCGCAGGTCGATTTGACCGGCGTAGAGAACGACCAATCGCCCGTCACCACGGGCGACACGATCCGGACGAGGGGTCCACTGTGCAAGGTCCACCGCGAGGGGCAACAGCCGGGCGTGATGCGTGGGATAACCTACGCGGGCCATCGACCGCTCGGTGTACCTCGAGGCCACCAGAACCGTGCCGGCACGGGCAATTGCCTCACGTTCCTCCTGAACGAGGCGACTCCAAAGCGCTTCGGGGATCTCGCTGGGAGGCCGTAGCTCCGCCCCGGGCCAGCGGGCTCTCTCGGCGGCGACGATCTCCCGACCGACCGAAGCCGGATGGTCGAATTGCTGAAGCACGCCGTGGACGCCCGAGGCGGAGGCGTGCGCCATCAGCACCGCTGCCGCCCCCGTAGAGGCCAAGAGCGTGTCCGCAGCCCCCAACCCGTGGCGGAGCACGGCCTCTTGGAAAGCCGAGCCGATCTCGGCGTAGAGCCGGTATCGATCCGCCTCGTCTCGCGCGCGGCGAAGGCCCAAGACGCCGCGAATGCCCAGCATATCGAAGCTCGTGACGCGCTCTCCCGGAAGGCCCGGCGCTACGCGCCCGAGCCAGCGGCGAACGTCCGGCAACCGCGCGAGCCATGGGGTGTTCCGGATCGCGCGCACCAGTCTCGGCTTGTCGCCGGCGTAAAGATCGGTGAACAAACGGTCGAGCAAACCCGCCGCGTGCAGCACCCGCGCTTCCGCGTAGTGATGGCGGGGGCCGAGCTGCGCAACCGCGACCCTCATCGCCCCCCCACTATCCCGAGCACGAGCCGCCGGCCGAGCGACCAGCCGTCGCCGAGCATCGTCGGCGCCGGCGCGAGCCAGGCCGAAGCCGGAATCCCGTGGGCGCGGGCGAGGTGGCGGGCGCAGAGGACGAGCCCGGCGAGGTTGCCCGCGATCGTCGCCGCGGCGATGCCGTTCGCCCCGAACGCGAGCGCGAGCGGCCCGGCCGCGAGCAGGAAGGCCAGAAGGGCGGCGAGCTCGCTCGTGACGGCGATCCGCGCCTCGGCGAAAGCGCGCAGGCAGCGGACCACGGTCTGGCGCAAGGTGAGCGGGACGGTGGCGAGCAGCAGCAGCATGGCGGCCGGGACGGCGTCCGCGAAGGCCGCACCGAACAGGAGCGGCAGGAGCAGCGGTGTCACCGCGAGGCTCGCGGCGACGCCGAGATAGAGGAAGAGCGCGGTCCTGCGCAGGCCGGTTGTGAGGAGGGCGCGGGCCCGCGCGCGGTCCGGCTCGGCCGCGAGGACCGGCAGGAGCACGAAGGCAACCGCGTTCGTCACCGTGGCGAGGCCCGAGGAAGCGAAGGTCCACGCGACGACGTAATGGCCGACCGTCGCATCGTCGAACAGCAAGAGGAGCAGCATGCGGTCGGCCTGGCCGGCGAGGAGAGCGAGCACTGCACCGGCGTGGAACCTGGCACCGAGGGCGAGGAGGGCGCGGACCTCGCCCAGGGTCGGGCGGGCGAGGAGGTCGCAACGCGCCAAGTAGATCTGGATTGCGGTCGTCAGGGCTGCACCGAGCCAAGCCGCCGCAACCAAAGCTCCAACGGAGACGGCGTCGGCCAGCCAGAGGAAACCGATCCCACCGAGGTAAAACCAAGATGGCCCGAGACGGGCGAAGTTGAGACGCGTGAAGCGGCGTTCCGCTTGGTCGGCGGCCACGAGGACAACCGCGAACGCGCTCAGAGGTATGAAGCCCGCGAGATAGAGGGTTGCGAGTGCGAACGCTGCTTCGCGCTCGGGGCCCAGAAGCCAAGGCAAGAGCGGCGCGCCCAAGGCCAGTCCCAGGACTCCGGCAGCGAGCGCTGCGACATTGCCGGAAGCGACCAGGCGTTCGGGGCCGACCGAAGCGGTGGCGCGCCGCGCCACGAGCGCCTCGCCCAGGCTCAGGGTCGCGAGCCCGGCGATGGTCTGCGGCCACATCATCACCGCTGCGAGCAAACCACGATCCGCCGGACCCAACAGACGCGCCGCCAGGATGCCGGTCGCCATGCCCGAAACGAGGATGGCGGCGTTGGTCGCGACCGTCCCGAGCCAGGCGCGTCTCATGCGCGGCGCACCCGGTCTCTCTCACGCCACGCCACGAGCCAACGATTGTGAGGGCCCGGCCGGTGTTCGGGGACGATCGCGCGCCACCACGCGTTCCGCACGATCTCGCAGCGGTAGCCGTGCTCGCCGAGCAGGGCCAGGCACTGCTCCTCGAGCTCCTGGGCATGCGTTTCGATCAAGAGCTGAACGTCCGCACGCTGGAGGAGTCCCTCCGCTCCACGGAGCACGTCCATCTCGGCGCCGTCGACGTCGATCTTCACGAGGCCCGGTGCGTCGGTCGGAAGCGGCAGGCGATCGAGCCGGACCACACCCGGCCCCTCGCGGACCCCGGCGAGCTCCGAAACCATGGTCACGTTCGCGGCCGGCAGGTCGGCATTGAGGGCCAAGTTGCGTTCGATCGCCCGACGCCCCGCTTCACTCGGCTCGATCGCCCAGGCACGTCCGGCCGGCTGGTCGCGGAGGAAGGCGAGGACGAGTTCTCCCGATCCGGCGCCGACATCGACCAGCCAACGGCTCGTCGCGATCGCACGACGCAAGAACGGGTGCGTCTCCCGCTCCCACAATCCCAGATAGAGCTGCGTCTGCGATGCGAGGTCGATCTCGAGGTTCAGCCCGGCATAAAGGCCGAGCGGGATCCGGCGCGGCCGCGAGCCGTGCGCCACGAGGGCCGATTTCAGCGCGCTCAGCGGCCGTCGCGCCGCCATCGAGCTCACCGCGACCTGCGGCGAACTGCGGTTGCCCGCCTCCCCGAAGAGGGGTCGGGAGGCAAGACCTCGAAGCCGAGCGGCCCAACCGAACGGGCCAAGTCGGCCGCCGTGTACGGCGGATGCAGCTCGATCAAAACGTTTTCGACCCGCTGCATGAATGCGGGGTGTTCGAAGAGCTGGCGTTCCGCGCCCTCGATGTCGACCTTGAGGAGGTCGACCCGCTCGATCCCGTGGCGATCCAGGAGCTCGCGCATCGTAATCGCCGGCACCGTCTCACCCGGCTCCTCCTCGGAGGTCGTGACACGATTGCCCCAAGCTGCCCGGGACGAGGTCACCCGCACCGCTCGGGCGGATGCGCCCACCACGGCAGCTCGGACCGGCGTGATCGCCGACAGGCCCCTCGTGTTGGCCACCAGGAGCTCGTACGTCGCCGAAACGGGCTCGACCGCGACGATCCGTGCGTTCGGATAGCGGCAGGAGAAATAGAGCGAAGCCATGCCGATGTTGGCACCGAGATCCACGATCGTGTGGATCTCGCCGGCCCACCTTTCGAGATCAGGGAACGATTGATAGCCCTGAAGGAAGGTACGGTAGAAAATGTAGATATCACCGCAATCTCGGCGAAGCTGCACTGATCGGGTTCGTCCGCCCAGAACGACCTCGACGGAAAAGGTCGACGAGTAACCGTGGGCGACCCGGGCACCTCGGGCGTTGCCCAGATGGAACGCCACGGTCTCGTAAGCCAGGCGCAGCGCGCTCGAGACGTTGGCGCCGATGCGCCGCGCGAAGGCGAGCTCGGCCCCATAGGTTGCGGCTTTTTGGACCATCATCGGAAGGGAGGGAACGGATATCACCCGGGGGCCTCCACCTCTTGCGTGCGCGCAACGATTGCAAATGGCATGCCGAGCAGCCCCACCCACCCCTCGAGCCCGGGGCGCGCGGCGCGCGGGCGTGGGGTGCGGCGGGCCGCGCGGCGCAGATCCTCGACATCGAGGCCCGGGCGCAGCCGGATCCAGGGCCGGCCGGCCGCCTCGATGCCGTAGATCTTGGAGGGCCAAACGAGCCCCTCGAAAGCCGGGTCGAGGCTCACGAGGTGGAGGTCGGCAACCGAGAGGCTCTCGGCCAAGCGCTCGCGCGGCTGGTAGGGGCGGAAGAGCACGTCCGGCAGGCCTTCGGCCTCGACCACCCGGGCGAGCTCGGCCATCCCCGCCCCGCCGCCGATGAAGAGCCAGGTGACGCCGCGGCCGGCCGTCCGCCGAACGAGGTCGATCACGCCCGCGGGGTCGTGCACCCGGCCGAGATTGCCCGAATAGGCCACGACGAACCGGCCCTCCAATCCCCACTCCCGGCGCAGCGGGTTCGTGGCGTGCGGCACGGGGCGGATGCCGGCCGGCGCCCAGTTCTCGACGACCCGGATCTTCGCCTCGGGCACGCCGAGCGCGGCGAGGCGGCGGGCCATGGTCGGGTGGATCGCCACGACCGTCTCGGCCCGGCGCAGCGACCAGTCGCGCAGCGCCCGCAAGAGCCGGCCGAGCGGACCGCGGGCGAAGCGCAGGCCGTGGGCGGCGGCGATCTCGGGGAAGAGGTCCTGGCACCAGAGGACGAGCCGGGCGCCGCGCAGCCGGGCCACGAGCGCGGCCGGCACGGAGAGGAGCGGCGGGTCGGTCATGGCGACGATGCGCTCGCCGCGGCGAGCCTCCGCGAGCAGGGCCGCGGTGGCCGATAGGTAGAAGGTGGCGTAGTCGAGCGCCCGGCCGGGCAGCCAGGCGCGGCCGAAGCGCGAGGTCCAGACCCGACGCACCCGGACTCCCTTTCGCCGCTCGTGCGCAGGCAGACGGGCAGCCGGATCCTCGTAGAGCAGGCGGCTCGTGATCACCGTAACGGCTTCGCCCCGCGCCGCGAGCTCCTCGGCGAGGTCGGTCAGGAGCTGTGCGGTGGCGCTGACGTCCGGGGCGTAGAAGCGGTTGAGGAAGAGGAGGCGCATCGGTCTAGCCGGCTGGCTTCACCCACAGCGCAGTGTCGGTCACACCGTTCGAGGTCCAAATGCAGCGCCAGGAGCGTACCGCTCGGCGAACGCGGCCCACGAGGCGTCCGCCGGTCCGCGGTCGTTGCGGCTGTTGGGACTTCGACTGGGCGTCGGGCCGGGAAGAAACCAGTTGGCGTTGTCGACGCAAACGAGACCACCCGGCTTCAGCTTGGGCAGAACGGCGAGCGCGCAATGCGCCCGCGCGACACCGTCCACTAGCGCGAAATCGAGCGCGTCATCCGAGACTTCCTCGATCGCCCGGACGTAGCGGCTGTCGGGGCTTTCCTCGCGGCCATCCGGCTCCAGCCTGTAGTCGCAGCGGTCGACGAGGCCGGCTCGAGCGAGACGGTTGCGGACCGTCTCGTACCAAGCCGGATCGTGCTCGATGCTGGCCAAGCGCTGGACGCGCGCTGCGAACCAGACCGTGCTGCGGCCCGACCCCCACTCGAAGCCCACGTCGTCCGGGCGCAGCCAGCTCTCCAGGATCGAAATCGCGGACCGCGTCAGCCACGGATCCGCTGGACGGCGGTGTTGGTCGAGAGCAACCAAAAAGCGATCGAGGACGTAGCGCGGGCTCAGGTGCGCCAAGTTGCGGCCGCTCAGGCGCTCCAAGGTCCGGAGGACCGCTGCCGTGTTCATCCTCCACCCTGTTGCTCGGAGGCGGGCAGGCGGGCAGCCGGATCCTCGTAGAGCAGGCGGCTCGTGATCACCGCCACCTCTTCGCCCCGCGCCGCGAGCTCCTCGGCGAGGTCGGTCAGGAGCTGTGCGGTGGCGCTCACGTCCGGGGCGTAGAAGCGGTTGAGGACGAGGAGGTTCGCCAACCTATGCTCGCTCGAACGTGAAAATCCCACAGCCGAAGCGCTGGAGCGTCGCAACCTCGAATGTCGCGTCGTCCCTGAGATCGCCTCGATCGTCGACGAGCGCGAAGTCGACGAGCCGGCAGCCGGTGAAGAGCGCGACGATCGTATCCGGTCGGAACACCCGGTGCGCGTTGAACTCGACCCGCTCGTGGCCGCTTACCGGGACGGAGAAGTAGATCAGGCCGCCCGGGCGGGTGACGCGCTGGAGGGCCGCGATCGCCTTCTCGTGGCCGTGCGGGTCGAGCGGGTCGCCGTAGCGGCCGAGCCCGAAATGCTCCGCGGCATGGAGGCACGAGATGCTCTCGAGCTCACCCGTGCCATAGGGCTCGAGCGAGGTTGCATCGGCCCGCCGGAACGTGAGGCCCGGGATCCGCGAGTCGAGCGGCCGCACGTCCACCACCTCGACCGGCATGAAAGTGAGCAAATGCCCGACGAAGCCGTCGATCCGACTGCCGACGTCGACGTGGCGCGCGGGCCGGCGGGCGAAGATCTGGCGTGCGACGTACAGATCTTGATGGAAATAATGCCCGCTCGCGCAGCCGGCCGCTTCCGCCCGGTCGTGCAGGCAGGGATAGAGTTTGCCGAGCGGGATCGGGCGCTCCGGGGACCGCACGAAACGGGCCAGATCGGCAAGGAACCTCGGCAACGCGACGAGCGCCCCCGCGAACTTGACCGGATCCATCCCGAAGGTAGCGAGCGCGTTCGAGACGGTTCTAAGCCGCATGCGGCGCGCCCGGACTCTCGACGCTGCCGGATTTCGGGACCAAACCGTTCGCCACGCAGCGGATGATGTCGCAGGAAACCGTCACCCCATAGGAGCCCAGAGCCGCAACCGACTCCAGGAGCTGACCGAGGCGGGGGTAGCCATCGGCGCCGAGGAAGTGGCGGGCATCGTCGATCAGGATCACGTGCGGACGAGCGTGTCGCAGGATCGCGCCGAGCTCGGCCGAGATCGGCGTGTCCAGCTCGGATCGGGCGGTGCCGGGCCCGCTCCAATGGGCATCGAGCCAAAACAGGGCGGGCTCGTCGAGCTTCTCCAGCAGCGTGGGCAAGACCTTCGCGGAATCCCCCTGGTGGATCGTGATGTTCGGGCGGTTCGCGAAGATACGCCTCGCGCGCTCGAACAAGCGCTCGTCGAGCTCGATGCTGTCGACGCGGACGCCGGTTCTGCCGATGGCGTCGGTCATCGCTCCCCAGAACGTTCCCGTCTCGATGAAGCGGCGAAGGCCGAAGCGAGAGAGATAGGAACGTACGATCGCGATCTTGACCACGTTGGGCGGAGGATCCGGGCAGCCCGCCCGCACCCAGGCCCCGACCTCACCGCGCAAGCTCGACCGCAGCCGGCGAAGGGTCGGCCAGACGCCGGCCCGTTGCGTGAGGTCACGCAGCGTGTTCGACAATGCCTTGCTCATGTCCGGACGCTTTCGGGCGACGGCACACCGAAGTCGCACCCGAAGATGCGAGACGCCAGCATCTCGTTCGGGAGGTAGGTGGCGAGATCCAGCCCGGTCGGAGCGACGAGCATCGCCTGCCCGAGGAACGCCGCCCAGAAGCTGAACGTCGAGTGCGAACAGACGAGGATCCGAGCGCTCGCCATGGTCAGCAGGTCGGCGAGGGCGGGGCTGGGCGGAGCGCGTTCGACACCGGGCTCGCAGAGCAACGGCTCGAGTTCCTCGTCCGCGCCGTCCGAGAAGACGAGGGCGGGGAATCCGGCATCGCCGAGCGCCGCGCGTGCCGCACGCAGAGCGGCCAGGTACCAAGAGAGGGGGAGGCGGGTGTTGATCGCGGCGCCGAGCGTACCTTCGCGGGGCGGGGCGAAGTCTCCGAGCCGAACGTGCAAGGCGATGAACTCCGTAGGCGGTAACGAAGGAAGCGCGCGGGACCGAACGAGCTTCGGAAGGGCGGCGCGAATCGGTTCGCGGTAAGGATAGAGATCATGAAACGTCGTGCGGCCGTCGTGCACGATCTCGTACGTGACCCGGGCTCCGCCCACCCGGGCCTCGCCGGTCGAGGGGCGCCCCAACAGCCGGCAGCGAATCAGCTCCCGCCAGACCGCACGGGGCGAGCGGACCGGGAAGACGTCGAGATAGGTCCGCAGGTCCCGCTCCCGCCGGAGGATCGGTCCGACCTTGACTTGGTGCCAGACGGGATCGATCAGGACGGCTCCCGTCTCGAGCGCGCGAGCGAACGCCCGCGCCCAAATGAAGAGGAGGTTCCCCAGGCCCGGCCCCCCGATCCGGAAGAAACCCAAGTTCCAGCCGGGAAAGCCTGCGATCACGTAGTCCGGCGTGCTCGACGTTCGAAGCTCGCTAGCAGCCACCATCTTCCCAAGCTACCGCACGCCGGGTGAGCGGGCTCACCGGCGTGCCGTTCGTCGCGCTCGGCCCGCGGCCGCCAAGGCCGCCGGGCCGGCTCAAGGCAGCGGGAGGAGGTCCCCCCGCGCCGTCACCACCGGGCGCTCCGCACCCAGGATCTCGAGCAGGAGCGCCACCCGGCCCTTCTCGTCGAGCCGGGTCACCGTGGCGATCCGCTCGGCGAAGGGCCCCGCGAGGATCCGCACCCGGTCGCCGGGGCGGAGCTCCCGGTCGAACCGCACCGCACCCGAAGCGTCGGCTGAGGCGGCCAGCGTCTCGACCACGCCTTCCGGTACGGCGCGCGGCCGCTCGCCCTCCATGAGCAGCCGGACCACGCCCGAGGTGCCGTTCACACTCCGCCAGCGGTCGCGGCCGAGGTCGAGCACGAGGAAGGCGTAGCGCGGGAACAGCGCCGAAAGCCGCGTCTCGACCCGCCGCGCGTGCCGCACGGTGCGCCGCAGGAGCGGCAGGAAGCAGCGGAAGCCCTGGCGCTCGAGGTTCTCGCGGGCGAAGGCCTCGCGCCGCGGCTGGGTGTGGACGCAGTACCAGCGCTCGCCCGGGGCGAGTGTCGGCGGGCGCGGGCCGACCCGCGCGAGGCGTGGCGGCTCGCCGGCCGCGCTGTCCACGCCCGTCTCGCTCACGCCGGCGCCCCCACGGGCTCAAGGGCGGCCAGGGCGCGCTGCACCTCGACCGGGTTCACCCGCTCGCCGCGCACCACCATGAGGAGCGTGAGCCAGAGGATCCACAGGTCGAGCGCGAGGCTCGCATGCCGCAGGTACCAGAGATCGAGGGCGTGCTTCTCGGCGGGACCGAGGATCTGGCCGCCGTTGACCTGCGCCCAGCCGGTGAGCCCGGGCCGCATCGCCGCGCGCGCCCGGCCGCGATCGGGCAGGGCCAAAAGATCGCGGTCGACGAGCGGGCGCGGGCCCACGAGCGCCATGTCGCCCACGAGCACGTTCCAGAGCTGCGGCAGCTCGTCGATCTTGAAGCGGCGCAAGAACCGGCCGAGCGGGTGGTGGCGCTCGTCCTCCGAGCGCTCGCGGCCCTCCGCGTCGACCGGATCGGCCATGGTCCGCAGCTTGACGAGCATGAAGGGGACCATGCCGCGGCCGCGCCGCAGCTGGGTGAAGAAGACCGGCGGGCCGAGCCAGAGCCGCACCGCCGCCGCCGCGGGCAGGAGCACGATCGCCCCGAGCAGGAGGCCCGAAGCCGCCACGACCGTATCCAGCGTACGTTTCGTGAGCAGATAGGCGAGCCGGCGGCGCGGCATCGTGCGCACGTCGGCCGCCGCGAGCGCGGACGCCGGGTCCGCCGCCGGCTCGATCTCGAACCCGTCGAGGCGGACGATGTCCGCGAGGCGCACCAGGTCGCACCGGCCCGGTCGGCCGGCCGCGCGCAACCGCTGCAGCATCGCTTCGTCGAACCGGTCGGCCGGCCCGGTGACGATGACCTTCTCGGGGGCGAGGCCCTGGACGTCGAGCCGCGCGAGGACGAGGGGAGCGTCGGCCAGCGCCCCCAGCACCGGAACCCCGTCGATCATCCGGCCGACGGTCGCTTCGTCGTCGAGGATCCCGACCGGTCGCCACGCCGGCGCGGCGTGCCGGAGGAGGCCGATCGCGAGGGCGGCGCCGTCGCCGGCGCCGACCAGGAGCACGGGGCGGATCTCGGGGACGCTCGGGCCCGCTTTGCCCGACCGGCGTCGGGCGAGCAGCATCCAAGCGAGGCGCGCGCCGACCAGGGCGGTGCCGGCGAGCAACAGCTGGATGACGGGAACCGAGCGCGGCATGTGCGGCGCCCGGTCGACCACGAACAACACCCCGGTTGCGACGATCACGGCGGCGGCGACGCCGAGGGCCACCCGGACCAGATCCTCGACGGTGACGTGCCGCCAGAAGGCGCGGTGGACGCCGAGCCCGTTGAGGACGAACGCCGCCACGAGCCCCACCAACACGACGTCCCGCCAGACCAGATCGAACAGGTCGAAATCGAAATCACGCCGAAGGGCCACGGCCAACGGCCACGTCGCCGTCACGGCGGCTACGTCGTAGCATTGGACGAGCGCACGGCGGTAACCGACCTTCTTCGAAATCACTGTCGCAGGTACCGATGTCACGGGGCAATCTCACCCGGAAAGAGCGTGCACCTACCGACCTGCCATCATCATTCTCTGTTGATCTATCGTCACGTGTCGTTCACGTCCGAACGGACACGCGACCCTTTACTGCCACGCCTGCGCCCCCCGCGCAAGCCGAACCATCGCGCCTCGAGGCGTCTCGTGGCGGCGAGCCCCGGGAGCCCCTTCGACTCTCCGGTGTATAGGTTGCGGCTTTTTCAACCGTCAAGCGTGTTCCCGCACCGCCCCTCAGCCGAAGCGCGGCCGCCGCCCCTCGATTGGGTAGGCCGGATCGTTGTAGCCGGGCGTGCTCGGATGGCCCGTGGGGACGAGGGAGTCGACGAGCGCCTCGTCCTCGCGACCGAAGGTCGCGGGCAGGGCGGCGAGGTAGGCCTCGAGCTGCTCCTCGGTGCGGGGGCCGACGATCGGCGCGGTCACGAGCTCGTTGGCCAAGAGCCAGCGCAGCGCGAACTGCACGGGTGTCATGCCGCGCTGCCGCGCGTGCTCGGCGAGCCGCTGGGCGATCGCGAGGCTCTCCGGCCGCCACTCGGTCTCCATCATGCGCTTGTCGCGGCGGCCGGCGCGGGTCCCCTCGGGCGGCGGCTCGCCCGGCCGGTACTTGCCGGTGAGCACGCCGCGGGCGAGCGGGCTGTAGGGGGCGACACCGAGGCCGTAGAAGCCGCAGGCCGGCAACACCTCGACCTCGGGCTGGCGGTTCATGATGTTGTAGTAGGGCTGGCAGACCACCGGCCGGTCGATGCCGGCCTGGTCGCACAAGTGGCAGATCTCGGCGATCCGCCAGGCGCGGTAGTTGGAAAGGCCCATGTACCGTACCTTGCCGGCGCGCACGAGATCGGCCACCGCCCGCACCGTCTCCTCGAGCGACGTGCCGTGGTCTTCCTTGTGCAGGTAGTAGATGTCGATCCACTCGGTGCCGAGCCGCCGCAGGGAGGCTTCGCAGACCTCGATCACCCGCCGGCGGGCGAGGCCGCGCTCGTTGGGGCCCGGCCCCGTCGGGTTGGCGACCTTGGTCGCGAGGATCCACCAGGACCGTTCGGCGCGGATCGCCCGGCCGGTGATCTCCTCCGAGCGGCCCTCGTTGTAGATGTCGGCCGTGTCGACGAAGTTGAGCCCGGCCTCGCGGGCGCGGGCGACGATCCGCCGGGCCGTCGCCTCGTCGGTGGGGCCGCCGAACATCATCGTGCCGAGGCACAAGGGCGAGACCATGAGGCCCGAGCGGCCGAGCTTGCGGTAGTCCATGGGCGATCCTTTCGCGCCGGTGCGGGGCCGCCTCTCCTCTCGCCCAGCCGCCGGAGCGGCGCAAGCCACGAGCGCGGAAGCCTCCTCCGCGGCCACGGGTCAACCGTCCGCGCGGGCGTGCTACCAGACCGTGACCTCGCGGCCGAGTTTCGCCCGGCCGTCCCCTTCCTCAGTGCGGGGCGGGACCCGCCCCCTCACAGAATCTCCTCGGGCAGCTGGAACGGGCCGAGGCGCGCCGGGGGCGGGCGCTCGCGCTCCTCGTCGAGCGCGGAGCCGAGCTCCAACATCGCCGCGTGCGCGAGGAGCGGTGCCGGCGCCTGCAGCCGCAAGGCGTCGTCGGGGAGCCAGAGCGCGCGCGGATCGGCGGCCGCGGTCCCGAGCCCGAGGGCCGCTGCGACCCGTCCGGCCGCGAGCCCGTTCGGGAACGCTTCGAAGAGCGCCCGGGCCTCGCTCTCGGCCTGGGCGCGGGCGGTGGCGAGGCCGGCCGCGACCTCGGCCGCCCAGTGCGCCGCCCCGGCGCCCCCGGCCGGGACGAGCCGCCCCGGTGCGGCGAGCGCTTCGAGCACCGGGCGGGCGAGCCCGAGCCCGCGGGCGTCGCCGCCCACGAGCAGGACCCCGCCCTCGGGCCCGGCGAGCTCGGCGACATCCAGGTGGAACAGCGAGCGGTGGCGCAGCCGGCGATGGCGGCGCAGCGTGTCGCACCACCAAGAAGGCGCGAAATCGAGAACCACGTCGCCGGGCTCGATCTCGCGCGAGGCCGGGTCGATCACCGCGTCGACCGCATCCGCCCGCCCGTCGAGCAGGAACACGCGGGGAGGCTCGAGCCGCTCCTGCAGCTCGAGGAGCGTGCCCACGGTCGCGATCCCGCCGCGGTCCGCCCGCGCCGCGCCGGAAAGGTCGGCGGCTCGCACCCAGGGCTCCAGGCCCGCGGCGATCACCCGGTCGAGCCAGCGCTCGACGGCACCCAAGAGCACGATCGCGAGCGGTGCCACCCCTTTTCTCCCGCGCAGCCGGCCCGCTCCTGCTAGAGCGATCGCGGTGCCCGGAGAAGCGAAAAGGGCCGGGGTGATCCCCGGCCCTCTCGCCCGACCCGCGGTCGGCTGCGATTCGTGCCGTGCAGCTCAGCTCTCGGGCGACGGACGGCTCTGGTTCGGCTGGGCCTGGCTCTGCGCGACCGTCGCCTCTTTCGACTTCGAAGCGGTCGCGATCCAGTTGCCGCAGCCACCCTCAGCGAAGGCGGCGCCAGCCGCGGCCACGAGCATCGCTGCTGCGAGCACGAAGGCAGAGATACGCACTGGATCACCTCCTTTCGCTGTTGTCACCCACCGTCCCGAGGATGGCAGCGCGCCGGCCGAAAGCAAGCGGAAAATTGCGGCCGATCGCCGCACCGAGGCCAGGGTCACCCCTCGGTCACGGGGTACGGTGCCGCAGCACGAGGCAGCGCGGGATGCCGGCCAGATCGGGTCGGACCGCGACGCGGAAGTCGGCGGCCTCGGCCAGCACCGAGAGGGCCGCCGCCTGGCCCGCGCCGATCTCGAGGCAGGCGACCCCGCCCGGAGCCAAAAGCCGCGGCAGATCGGGCAGGATCGCGCGATAGGCGTCGAGCCCGTCGGGCCCGCCGTCGAGCGCGGCCCGCGGCTCGTGGCGGGCGACCTCGGGGGCGAGCTCGGCGAGCTCGCCGCTCGCGACATAGGGCGGGTTGGCGACGATCAGCTCGAACGGTCCGGCGAGCGCCCGGCCCCAATCGCCGCGGAGGAGCAGGGCGCGGCCCTCGAGGCCGTGCCGGCGGGCATTCTCCGCGGCGTGGCCGAGCGCTGCGGTCGAACGGTCGACGCCGACCCCGACCGCGTTCGGATATTCCCGCAGAAGCGCGAGGAGCAGGCAGCCCGAGCCCGTGCCGAGGTCGAGGATCCGGAGCGGACGGGTCCGGTCGGGGAAGGCCTCGAGCGCCGCCTCGACCAGCGTCTCGGTCTCCGGCCGCGGCACGAGCACGCCCGGCCCGACGGTGAGCGCCAAGGACCAGAACTCCCGCTCGCCCGAGATGTACGCCATCGGCTCACGGGCGGTCCGGCGCGCCACGACGGCCTCGAAGCGGGCGAGCGCCTCGGCGTCGAGTGTCCGGTCGCGGTCGGCCACGAGCGCCTCGGACGGAAGGCCCGTCACGTGGCGCAAGAGCAGCCGGGCCTCGGCCCGTGCGTCCTCGATGCCGGCGGCGCGCAGCCGCCGCGTGGCGGTGCAGAGGGCCCGGGCGATCGTCGTCACGTGCCGAACTCGACCCCCCGACCCGCCTCGGCGAGCCGCGCCGCCTCGTCGGCCGTGACGAGCGCTTCGACGATCTGGCCGAGCGCGTCGCCGCTCATCACCCGGTCGAGGGCGTAGAGGGTGAGGTCGATACGGTGGTCGGTGACCCGGTTCTGCGGGAAGTTGTAGGTCCGGATCCGCTCGCTGCGGTCGCCCGTGCCGACCTGGACCCGCCGGTCGGCGGCCCGCGCGGCACTCTTGGTCGCCCGCTCCCGCTCGAGCAGCCGCGAGCGCAGAAGGGAGAGCGCACGGGCCTTGTTGCGGTGCTGCGAGCGTTCGTCCTGGACGACGACGGCGATCCCGGTGGGCTTGTGGGTGATCCGCACCGCACTCTCGGTCCGGTTGACGTGCTGGCCGCCGGCTCCGGAAGCGCGGAACACGTCGATCTCGAGGTCCCGCTCGTCGAGGGCGAGGTCGACCTCCTCGGCCTCGGGCAGGACCGCCACGGTCGCAGCCGAAGTGTGGATCCGGCCGCCCGCTTCGGTCACCGGCACCCGCTGGACGCGGTGCACCCCGGCCTCGAACTTGAGCTCGGCGAAGACGCCTTTGCCCTCGATCCGGGCCACGGCCTCCTTGATCCCGCCGAGATCGGTCTCCGCCACGTCCAAGAGCTCGAAGCGCCAGCCGCGCAGCTCGGCGTAGCGGCGGTACATGGCGAGCAGATCGGCTGCGAACAACGCCGCTTCCTCGCCGCCCGTGCCGGCGCGGATCTCGAGGATGGCGCTCTTCTCGTCGGCTGCGTCCTTGGGCAGGAGGGCCTTGCGCACCGCCCGCTCGAGCCCGGCGAGACGCGCCTCGAGCCCGGCCCGTTCCTCGCGCGCGAGGGCGCGCATCTCGGGGTCGGTCGCCGGGTCGGCCAAAAGCTGGTCGAGGCCTTCGAGCTCGCGGCGGGCGCGGCGATAGGCCTCGATCCGCTCGGCCACGGGCTCGAGCTCGGCGAGCTCCTTGGCGAGCGCGGCGTAGCTCGCGGGGTCGGCCTCGGCCAAGAGCGCGGTGAGCTCGTCGCGGCGGGCGAGGATCGAATCGAGGCGACGGTCGAGATCGGGCAGGCTCACGGGGGGGCAGGTGGGCCCGAGCCGCGGGCCGATCAAGGGTCCCGCGCGGCCGGGGCCGGTGGGGCGAGGCGGCTTCGGGCGAGCTCGCCGCGGCGCTCGAGGATCGGGTAGGCGACCGCCGTGAGATGCGCGTTGATCCGCTTGAGATCGCGGATGACGTCGAGGTGCAAGCTCAAGGTCTCGATCGAGAGGGCGAGCCGGGCGCCCAGCCTGGCGAGATGGCGCTCGGTCGCCTGCCGCTCGGCGTCGCGCGCCGCGACCTTGCGCTCGAGCAGCTCGCGCGCGAGCCGCGCATCGCGGGTGATGAAGACGTTGACCGCGAGTTTGAAATTGTCGAGGACCATGGCGTGGAAGTGGCGGATCTCGGCGAAGCCTTCCTCCGAGAAGCGCAGCCGGTGCCGCATCTTCTTCGCAGCGAGTTCCATCAGGTTCTTGTCGATGATGTCGCCGATGTGCTCGAGGTTGGTGGTGAAGCTCAAGATTTCGTAATGCCGGGCGGCCTCGTCCGGGTCGAGGTCCTGGCGGGTTAGCGAAGTCAAGTAGATCTTGATCGCCTCGTGCAGCGCGTCGAGGATGTCGTCCTCGGCCTCGACTTCGCGCGCGAGCCGGGAATCGTCGGACTCGAAGACCGCGATCACCCGGCCGAGCATGCGCTCGACATGATCGCCCATGCGCAGCGCCTCCCGGGCGGCGCAGGCGAGCGCCTCGGCCGGGGTGTCGAGGGCCCCGGGGTCGAGGTGGCGCGGCCGGCGCTCGTCCTCGGGGCTCGGCCGGTCGGGCAGCAGCCGGCGAACGAGCCACCCGACCGGGCGCAGGAGCGGCAGGCCCGCGAGTGCGAGAGCGAGGTTGAGGGCCAGGTGCGCATCGACCACCCGACGGCCCGGGTCGGCTGCGAGACCGCGGAGGAGTTCGCCGAGCCCGGGGGCGAGCGGCAAGAGGGCGAGCGCGAGGCCGCCGCGCACCAGGAGATTGCCGACCACCGGGCGGCGCGCCGCCTCGGGCGCCCCGAGGGTGGCGACGAAAGCGGGCAAGCCGGCACCGAGATTGATCCCGAGGACCAGCGCCACGACCAGCTCGGCGGGCAGCGGCACGTGGCCGGCCAGGGCCATGAGGGCGATCACGAGGGCGAGGCTCGAATGCGCCGCCCAGGTGGCGAGCGCGGCGGAGAGCAGGGCCAGGAGCGGCAGGCCGGCCAACAGTTGCGCGAGCGTCGCGAGCGTCGCCGCCTCGTGGAGGGGAGCTGCGCTCTCGACCAGAAGGCGCAGCGCCAAGAGGACGAGCCCGAGGCCGATCGCGATCCGCCCGACGTGCCGGGCGCGCGCGTTCCGCGCGAGGAAGAACAGGCTCACGCCTGCGATCAGCAGCGCCGGCTGGAGCGGGCCGAGATCGCGGGCGAGGAGCTGCGGCAGGGCAGCACTCCCCAGATCGGCGCCCAGCAAGAGCGCGATGCCGCTCTCGAGCGGCAGGAGGTTGCGGCCGGCGAAGGAGGCGGTGATCAGCGCGACCGCGGTGCCGCTCTGCAGGACCAGGGTCACGAGCAGCCCCGCGAGGAAGGCGCTCGCCGGTCGGACCGCCCGGCTGGCCACCAGCCGCCGCAGATCGGCGCCGTAGGCCCGCGTCGTCCCGGTCCGGATCATGCGCACGCCCCAGAGGAGGAGCGCCACACCACCGCCGATCGCCAGAGCCGGCTCCGTCCCTCGTCCCTCCACGGGCAAGGCTGCCTGCTGCCGGGTGCCCCGCTGCCCGACGGCGCGCGACGCTAGGACCGACCGGCCGGGCTGTCAAAGTTTCGTCACGAGATTGTCACGAAAGCTCCCGAAGCCGGGCGATCAGCGCGGCGCGCGCCACCTCCTGCTCGCGCCCGCTGTCGAGCAGTCGGAGCTTGAGGACGCCGCGGGCAAGCTCGTCTTCGCCCAGGAACAGGGCGAGCCGGGCGCCGAGCCGGTCGGCCCGCTTCATCCGCTTGCCGGGCTTGCCCTCGAGGGCGAGCTCGACCGCGAAGCCCTCCCGCCGCAACTCCCGCGCCAACACCCAAGCCTCGGCCTCGGCCGCCTCGCCGATCGGCACGATCGCCACCGGCCGCACCGGCGGCGGCGCCTCGGCGAGGAGCAGCGCCAGCCGCTCCACCCCGGCGGCCCAGCCGACCCCCGGGATGTCCGGCCCGCCGAGCGTCCGCACCAGTCCGTCGTAGCGGCCCCCCGCGAGCACCGCGCCTTGGGCGCCGAGCCGGGTGGTCGTGAACTCGAACGCGGTGTGCGTGTAATAATCGAGCCCGCGCACGAGCCGCGGGTTCTCGACGTAGCGCACCGCGAGCCGGTCGAGCGTTTCTTTGACGCGGGCGTAGAAGGTCCGGCTCGGCTCGTTCAGGAAGTCGCGCAGATCCGGCGCGCCGGCCACGATCGCCCGGTCGCCCTCGTCCTTACTGTCGAGGATCCGCAAGGGGTTGCGCTCGAGGCGCAGCCGGCTGTCGGCCGAGAGCCGCGCCTCGTGGGCCCGCAGATAGGTAACGAGCGCGTCGCGGTAGCGGGCCCGGCTGTCGAGATCGCCGAGCGTGTTCAACTCGAGCACCGTCGCCTCGAGCACGCCCAGGGCCTCGAGCGTGTGCGCGCCGGCCGCGATCACCTCGGCGTCCGCCAAGGGCTCGGGCGCGCCGATGCATTCGATGCCGATCTGGTGGAACTGCCTGAGGCGGCCTTTCTGCGGCCGCTCGTAGCGGAACATCGGCCCGTAATAGAAGAGCTTGACCGGTAGTTGCTGGAAAAGGCCGAGGCTGATCACCGCGCGGCACACCCCGGCCGTGTTCTCGGGCCTGAGCGTGATCGATTCGCCGCCCCGGTCGATGAAGGTGTACATCTCCTTGGTGACGATGTCGGAGACGTCGCCGAGCGAGCGGGCGAAGACCTCGGTGTGCTCGAAGATCGGCGTCACGATCTCCTGATAGCCCCAGCGCTCGGCGATCGTCCGCCCGGTCTCGGCGACCGCGCGGTGGCGGCGCAGCTCCTCACCGAAGAGATCGTGGGTGCCGCGCACGGGGCGGGCGGTCGGGGCCGTGCTCATCGCCATGCTCCGGCGGACAGGGTGGGGCACCTCGGGGCGCGCGGCGGGAGGCTGTTCCACCCCGCCCCGCCGCCGTCAAGGCGCGGCCACGGCCCCGCGTTGACCGGTGGCCGCACGGCCCCTAGGTAGCGAAGGCCCGGCTCTGCCGGGTTCCCGTTCCTTTCGCTGTCCCGAGGAGCGCCTCGATGCCGACGACCACCGCCCCCACCGCCGACACCGCCCAGCTCACCGGCGCCCAGGTCATCGTGAAGGCGCTCCAAGAGCAGGGCGTGGAGCTGATCTTCGGCTATCCGGGCGGGGCGGTGCTGCCGCTCTACGACGCGCTCTTCCAGCAGGACAAGATCCGCCACATCCTGGTCCGCCACGAGCAGGCGGCGGTCCACGCGGCCGAGGGCTACGCCCGCTCCACGGGCAAGGTCGGCGTGGTGCTCGTCACCTCCGGTCCCGGGGCGACCAACACCGTGACCGGACTCACCGACGCGCTCATGGACAGCGTGCCGATCGTCTGCCTCACGGGCCAAGTGCCGACCCACATGATCGGCAACGACGCCTTCCAGGAGGCCGATACGGTCGGCATCACCCGGCCCTGCACCAAGCACAATTACCTCGTGAAGCGGGCCGAGGACCTGGCCCGCATCCTGCACGAAGCGTTCCACGTCGCCCGCTCCGGTCGGCCGGGGCCGGTCGTCGTCGACCTGCCCAAGAACATCCAGATGGCCAAGGCCCCTTATGTGGGCCCGGGCTCGGTCCGGATCCGTGGCTACCATCCGCGCCGCGAGCCGGATCCGGCGCGGGTCGAGGAGGCGATCGAGCTCCTCGCCCGCGCCCAGCGACCGATCTTCTACGTGGGCGGCGGGGTGATCAACGCCGGCCCCGCGGCCTGCGTGCTCTTGACCGAGCTCGTGCGCGCGACCGGCGCGCCGATCACCCTCACCCTCATGGGCCTCGGCGCGTATCCGGCCTCCGATCCGCAGTTCATCGGCATGCTCGGCATGCACGGCACCTACGAGGCCAACATGGCCATGTACGAGTGCGACCTGATGCTCGCGATCGGCGCCCGCTTCGACGACCGCGTGACCGGCCGGCTCGATGGGTTCTCGCCGCGCTCGAAGAAGGTCCACGTCGACATCGACCCCTCCTCGATCAACAAGAACGTCGTGGTCGACGTGCCGATCGTGGGCGATGCCGAGCTCACGCTCTTGGCCATGCTCGATGCCTGGCAGCGGCGCGCCAACCAGGTGGACCGGAGCCGGCTCGAGGGCTGGTGGCGGAAGATCGCGGGCTGGCAGGCGGTCGATTCGCTGCGCTTCCGGCAGACGGGCAAGGTGATCAAGCCGCAGACCGCGATCAAGCGGCTCTGGGAAGCGACCCGCGATCGCGACGTCTACGTCACGACCGACGTCGGCCAGCACCAGATGTGGGCGGCGCAGCACTTCAAATTCGACAAGCCCATGCGCTGGCTCACCTCGGGTGGGCTCGGCACGATGGGCTACGGCTTCCCGGCGGCGATCGGCGTGCAGCTCGCCCACCCCGAGGCCACCGTCTTGTGCATCTCGGGTGACGCCTCGTTCGTGATGAACATGCAGGAAATGTCGACCGCGATGCAGTACCGCCTGCCGGTCAAGACCTTCATTCTCAACAACAGCTACATGGGGATGGTCCGGCAGTGGCAGGACTTCTTCCACGGCCAGCGCCACGCCGAGAGCTACATGGACGCCTTGCCCGACTTCGTGAAGCTCGCCGAGGCGTTCGGTGCCGTGGGTCTGCGCGCCTCGACGATCGACGAGCTCGACCCGGTGATCGAGGCGGCCTTGCGGGCCGACAAGCCGGTGCTGGTCGACGTCGTGGTCGAGCGGGCGGAGAACGTCTATCCGATGATCCCGGGCGGGGCCGCGCACAACGAGATCAAACTCAGCCCCGAGGACGACGGCCCGCACGAGGCGATCTCGGAAGAGGGGATGGTGCTCGTCTGAGTCGCGCGTGGCGGGGCGCTCCGCCCCGCCCTTCGCCCGTTTGCCGAACCCTCAGCGATCGTGCTCGATCAAGCCCTGGACGAACCAGCGCTGGAACAGGAGCACGACGAGCACGGGCGGCGCCATCGCGAGGAGGGCCGCGGCCATCGTCTCGTGCCAGCGCGGTAGCGCGTCCATGCTCGGCATGAGACGCGTCACGGCCACCACGGCCGTGTCGTAGGCCGGGTCGGTGACCATGAGGAGCGGCCAGAGATACTGGTTCCAGCTCCACACGAACAAGATGATGAAGAGCGCCGCCAGGTTGGTGCGCGAGAGCGGCAACAGCACCAGGCGAAGGAACGCCATCGGCCGGCAGCCGTCGACCAGGGCCGCCTCGGTCAATTCCTCGGGCACCGTGAGGAACACCTGGCGGAAGAGGAAGGTCGCGGTGGCCGACGCGGTCAAGGGCAGGATCAGCCCGGCATAGGAGTTCAACAGGCTCACCTTGGCCGTCCCGCCCGCGGCTTCGGCGGCGAGCGCCGGGCCGAGCCCGAGCCAGCCCGCGAGGCTCTGGACCGGCACGAGCACGTTGGCCACGACCTCGTAGGTCGGGACGATGCGGACTTCGACCGGCAGCATGAGCGAGAGGAAGATCGCCCAGAAGGCGAACCAGCGCAGCCGCAGGCGGAAATAGACGAGCGCGAAGGCCGAAAGCACCGCCAAGGCGATCTTCCCGGCGGCGATCCCGGCCGCCATGACCGTCGAGTTGAGCAGCGCCCGGCCGAGATCGGCGCGCTGCCAGGCGGCCGCCAGGTTCTCGAGCAACCGATCGCCCGGCAGGAGCGGCAAGGGTGAGCGGGCCGCCTCCTCGAGCGGCAGGGAGGCGGCGACGAGGGCGAACCAGACCGGCAGGCAGAGAGCCGCGAGGGCCACGATCAGGAGCAGGTGGGTCAGGACATCGAGGAGCGGCGCGCGCTCGACCACGGCGTCAGCCCGCGTATTGCACCCGTCGCTCCAGGAAGCGGAACTGGAGGACGGTCAAGGCCACGACGATCGCCATCAAGATCACCGACTGGGCGGCCGAACTGCCGAGATCGAGGCCGACGAAGCCGTCCTCCCAGACCTTGTAGACGAGGATCCGGGTCGCCCCGCCGGGCCCGCCCTCGGTGGTCGTGGCGACGATCCCGAACGTGTCGAAGAAGGCGTAGACGAGGTTCATGACGAGCAGGAAGAAGGCGGTCGGGGAGAGGAGCGGCAGGGTCACGCGCGCCAGGCGCTGCCACGGCCCCGCGCCGTCGAGCGCGGCCGCCTCCATCAGGACCCGCGGGATCGCCTGGAGGCCGGCCAAGAAGAAGACGAAGTTGTAAGCGACCTGCTTCCAGGCCGCGGCCAGGACGACGAGGATCATCGCGTGCGCCGCATCGAGGCTGGGGTCCCAAGGGAAGCCCGGCCCCTGGCGCAGGGCGAAGGCCAAGACCCCCATCGCCGGATTGAGCAGGAAGAGGAACAGCGCGCCGGCGATCGCCGGGGCGACGGCGTAAGGCCAGATCGAGAGCGTGCGGTAGAGGGCCCGGCCGCGCACCGCCCGGTCGACCAGGACCGCGAGGAACAGGCCGACGAGCATCGCGAGCCCGGCCGTGGCACCGCAGAACAGGAGCGTGGTGAGGATCGCCTGGCGATAGGCCGGGCTCGCGAGCAGCTGCTCGAAATTGAGGAGCCCGACCCACTGCAGCTCGCCCGAGAAGGGCTCGACCATGAAAAGCGCCTGGACGATCGCTTGCCCGGCCGGCCAGAAGAAGAAGAGCAGGAGGACCAGGAGCTGCGGGGCGAGGAGGAGCCAGGGCAGGAGCCGGCCGCGGAAGAGAACGCGCTTGATCATCGCGGCTCCTTCCGCCGCCGGCTGCGGGAAACTCGCGCCGCCGCGCTCAGATCTTGCCCTTGTTCTGCTGCTCGAAGCGGCGGAGGATGGCGTTACCGTCCTCGACCGCCTGGTCGAGCGCTTCCTTCACCCCCTTCTTGCCGGCCCAGACGAGCTCGAGCTGGTCGGTCAGGGCCTTGCGCACGTTCTCGTAATTGCCGAGGCGGATGGTGCGCGAGTTCTCCCGCTCCTCACCCATCAAGAGCTGCTCGACGGCGATCCCGCGGGTGGGATGGGTCTCGTAATAGCCCTGCTTCTTGGCGAGCTCCCACGCCGCGACCGTGATCGGCACGTAGCCCGTGGCCTTGTGCCAGTCGAGCTGGACCTCGGGGTCGGTCAAGAAGCGGAAGAACGCCGCCGCCCCCTCGTAGTGCGCGTCCGAGAAGCCCTTGAAGAGGTAGAGCGCGGCCCCGCCGATCATCGAGTGGTTGGGCTTCAGGTCCGCCTCGTGCGGCAGGAAGGACGCCCCCCACTTCATCTTGGCGCCGGCCTCGACCGTGCTGTGCCAAGCCGTGCTGTCGATCCAGAAGGCGCAGCGGCCTTCGATGAAGTTGCTGCGCGCGGCACTCGCCCAGGTGTGCGCGGCGGCCGCACCGAAGGTCGCGAGGCCCTCGTCGACCCAGCGCTTCAGCCGCTCGACGTGCTGGACGAAGCGGGTCTTGTTGTAGACGAGCACGGCATCGAGCCCGTCGAAGCCGTTGCGCTTCGTGGCGACCGGGATGTCGTGCCAGACGCTGTAGTTCTCGAGCTCCTGCCAGGGGCCGGCGGCGAAGGAATAGCCGCAATCGGCGGCACCCTTGGTGCGGATCGTCCGGATCTGCTCTTCCATCTCCTGCCAGGTCTTGGGCGGTGCCGCGATCCCCGCCGCGTCCAGGATGTCCTTGTTGTAGAACAGGATCGGAGTCGAGCTGTTGAACGGCATCGCCAACAGGCGACCGTTCCGGTCGGTGTAGGTCTGGACCACCGGGCGCAGATACTGCTCAAGCTTCACCTCGACCTTGTACTTGTCGAGCACGTCGTGCACCGGAACGATCGCGCCCGAGAGCATCATGGTGAGCACGCCCGACTCGTTGTTCATGAGGATGAGCGGGTGCTCCTTGGCACGCCAAGCGGCGATCGCGGCGTTGAGCGTCGCCACGTAGTTGCCCTTGTTGACGGGCTTGAGCTCGTATCGGTCCTGGCTCGCGTTGAACCGCTCGGCGACCTTCTCGAGCGCCGCACCGAGCTCGCCCGAGAGCGCGTGCCACCAATCGAGGACGAGTCGATCGGCGCGCGCCGCCGCAGCGGGCGCGAGGGCGAGCCCGCCGCCCACCACACCCGCGAGAAGCCACCCCCGGATCCACATCCACGTTCCTCCACCTTGCCTCGCGGTTCCCCTAGACCCGGCCGGTGGCGGGTCGGGGCCGGGTCGGTGACGAGTCCGCGGCATGCCGGAGAGGGTTGCGTGGCAGGCGCGCCGCCGCCTCGCTTGCCACGGTCCCCTCGAGGCTCTAAGGGCGGGGCCGCGGTCGCGAGCTCCGGAAAGCGGGATGAACGGGAAGCAGGAGGAAGAACGCCGGCACACGATCGTCGTGCTGGTCGACAACGAGCCGGGCGTGCTCGCGCGCGTGATCGGGCTCTTCTCGGGCCGCGGCTACAACATCGACAGTTTGACAGTGGCCGAGGTCGACAAGGCGCGCGCGCTCTCGCGCATCAACATCGTGACCTCCGGCACGGCCTACGTGATCGAGCAGATCAAGGCACTGTTGGCCAAGCTCGTACCGGTCCACAAGGTCCAGGACTTGACCGTCGAGGGTCCGGCCGTCGAGCGCGAGCTCGCGCTCGTCAAGGTCGCGGGCGACCGCGAGCGGCTGGTCCAGGCGCTCAGGATCGCCGACTTCATGCACGCCCGGCTGGTCGACAGCCGGCCCGACAGCCTGATCTTCGAGGTCACCGGCACCTCCGACGAGCTCGACGCCTTCATCGCGCTCGTGGAGCCGATCGAGGTGAGCCGCGCGGGTGTCGTGGCCATCGCCCGCGGACCGAGGGCCCTCACGCCCGAGCGTGTCTGAACCGCCGCCGGGCCGCATCCGGCCCGACCAACCAGAGGGGAGAGGAGACCATGCGGGTCTATTACGACCGGGACGCCGACCTGAACCTCGTCAAGAGCAAGAAGGTCGCCGTCGTGGGTTACGGCAGCCAGGGCTTCGGCCACTCGAACAACCTCAAGGACAGCGGCGTGTCCGAGGTCGTCGTCGCCTTGAAGGCCGGCTCGCCGACCCGCAAGAAGGTCGAAGCCGCGGGCTTGCGGTGCATGACACCGGCCGAGGCCGCCCGCTGGGCCGACGTCGTCATGGTCCTCGTCCCCGACGAGCTGCAGGCCGACCTCTACCGGGACGAGCTCGCGCCCAACATGAAAGAGGGGGCGGCGCTCATGTTCGCCCACGGCTTCAACATCCATTTCAAGCTCATCGAGCCGCGCCCCGACCTCGACGTCTTGATGGTCGCCCCCAAGGGCCCGGGCCATCTCGTCCGCTCGGAATATGTGGGGGGTGGCGGCGTGCCCTGCCTCTTGGCGATCCACCAGGACGCCACCGGTACCGCCCACGAGCTCGGGCTCTCCTACGCCTCGGCGATCGGCGGCGGGCGGGCCGGGATCATCGAGACGACCTTCAAAGAAGAGGTCGAGACCGACCTCTTCGGCGAGCAGGTGGTCTTGTGCGGCGGCCTCTGCGCCTTGATCCAGGCGGGCTACGAGACGCTCGTCGAGGCCGGCTACGCGCCCGAGATGGCCTATTTCGAGTGCTTGCACGAGGTCAAGCTGATCGTCGATCTGATCTACGAGGGCGGCCTCGCCAACATGCGCTATTCGATCTCGAACACGGCCGAGTACGGTGACTACACCACGGGCCCGCGGATCATCGACGAGCGGGTGCGGGCCGAGATGAAGCGGGTGCTGGCCGACATCCAGACCGGCAAGTTCGCCAAGGACTGGGTGCTCGAGAACAAGGCGGGCCAAGTGAGCTTCAAGGCGATGCGGGCGCGCGCCGCGGCGCATCCGATCGAGGCGGTCGGCGAGCGGCTGCGCGCCATGATGCCCTGGATCGCCGCCAAGAAGCTGGTCGACAAGGCGAAGAACTGAGCCCGCCGCGCCGAGGGACCGCGGGCCCCGGTCGCGGTCCCTCCCGACTTCAGCGCAACAAAAGCAGGCTCGCCAAAGGCAGGGTCACGATCCGAGGATCTTCGACGGTCGGCTGGTCGCCACGGGTGACGACCACCCCGAGCGGGGCGCGCGGACCGAGTTCGTCCAGAAACCCGCGCAGGGCCGCCGTGTCACGGTGCGGATCCAGTCGCGCCTGGTATTTGACCTCGATCGGAATCCGTCGGTCACCGACGGTGAGGACGTAGTCGATCTCCGGCTTTCCCGAACGCTCCGGTCGCCAAGCGACACCGAGAGCCGGCATCGAAGCCAGATAGGCCCCGACGATTCCTTCGGCCACGTGGCCGGCGAGCGCCGACATCGCGGGGTCGACGTCGCCCACGAGCGGCACGCGCTCGCGCAAGGTCGCCGCCCGGAGCGCGTGGTCGCTCAGACATATCTTTTTCGGTGCACGCATCCTTTTCAATTGAATCTCCAGCGGATCGATCAGCACGACCAGCAAAGACTGGTGGAGAAAATCGAGATAGTGCCCGATCCGTTGGGGTCCGACGTTGCCGGCCTGGACGGTCTGGATGTCCTGCGCCAACTTGCCGACGTGCAGGGCCTGGCCGGTGTACCGACAAGCGAGCCGGAACACCTCCCGCAGGAGCACGGGGTCGCGGCGGCGGCCGCGCTCGCCGATCCGAAGGTCGTGTTCGATCACGCGCTCGACCACGGTTTCCACGAGCTGCCGAGCGATCTCCTCCCAGCCGACGCCCTCGCGATGCGCGAGCGGATAGCCGCCGCGCTCGGCGAAAAGCGCGAAGGTCGCGTCGCGGTGCTCGCGGTGCTGTTCACCGTACGCCACCAACTCCCGCCAAAAGCCGATCGTCCCCCAGCCCTCGTAGCCGTTTTCCGGCTGGAAGCCGGGCAGCGGTCCGGTTCCCCGTAGAGCGGCGATCTCGGAGAGCCGCAGCGGACCGATCTCGATCGTCTGGATCCGCCCGGCGAGGCTGTCGCGCCCGCGGGCGATGCGCAACGCGCTCGAGCCCGTGAGCATCATCCGCACCGCCGTGTGATCGACGAGCGCCTTGCTCTGCGCCGCCCAGTTCTCGAGGTTCTGAACCTCGTCGAAGAACACTAAGGCCGGCTCGCCGCGCGCGGCAGCGGCGTTGAGATCGCCTTTGAAGATCGCCGCTTCGAACCAAGCGACCAGCTTCGGGATCGGGTCCGGCCCGACACGCCGCAGCCATTCGAGTTCGTCGAATTGAACGCGGAAGACCCGGTTCGGCGCTACCCCTTCCTCGTCCAAGAGGGTCGCGACGAGCTGTTCGAGCAGCGTCGTCTTCCCCACCTGACGCGGGCCACGCAGCACGAGAATGGGCGCGAGCGGACGTAGCAGACGTTCGCGGAGCTTCGCGAAGGGCCAACGCCGGAAATCCGGCACAGGTCGCATCCGGCGACCGCGCCACCAGGGATTTTGCCGGTGGAGTTCCTCCTCCGTACGGGCGTCCAGCTGCCAGAGCTTCAGCGGCATCCGGACCCGGCTCCGAAGGACCGTGCCGATCTCGCCCTCGTCGTCGCTCGAACTTCGAGGGCTCACACACTCTCCCGGAAATCGACGTGGATGTGGTTGCCGTCCGGGTCGCGGATGTTGACCTGGGTGAGCCCGCTGCCGGGTGGCGAACCGAGCTCGTAGGGGACACCCAGTGCCGCGAGACGCTCGAGGAAGGCGCGCAGGCCCCGCCCCTCGAGCGCGAAATGCTCGATGCCGGGCTCGATCGCCCGCGGCTTCTCGGCCACCTCGACGAGGTGCACGATCGCCCGGTTGCCGCAATAAAGCCACGCCCCGCCGAAGCTGAAAGCCGGCCGGAGCCCGGGGACGAGGCCCAGCACCTTGCCGTACCACTCGACCATCCGGGCGAGATCGGCCGTGCGGATGTTGACATGGTCGAGGCCGCGGATCTCCATCCTCCCTCCCGATCGTCGAGCGAGCTGGCCCCGCCGGCCACAGCTCTTTAACCTCGCGGGCGGATCCTAACCGCTCCTTCGGCCGTGGACCATGCTCGGGACGTACGACCCTGCCCGCTCGCTCCTGCTCACCGACCTCTACGAGCTCACCATGCTCGACGCCTATCGGCGGGAAGGCATGGAAGCCCCGGCGAGCTTCGAGTTCTTCGTCCGCAAGCTGCCTCCCTGCCGCAACTTCCTCGTGGCCGCCGGGCTCGCCCAGGTGGTCGAGTTCCTGGAGAACGCCCGCTTCGCCGAGGAGGAGCTCGCCTGGCTCGCGAGCACCGGCCGGTTCCCGACCGAGACCCTGGAGCGGCTGCGCGCCTTCCGCTTCACGGGCGACGTCGATGCCATGCCCGAAGGCACGGTCTTCTTCGCCGACGAGCCCGTCCTGCGCGTGACGGCCCCCCTGCCCGAGGCGCAGCTCGTCGAATCGCGGCTCATCAACCTCCTGCATTTCCAGATCCTGATCGCCTCCAAGGCCGCCCGCATGGTCTCGGCCGCCCCCGGCAAGATCCTCTTGGACTTCGGGCTCCGCCGCGCGCACGGCGCCGAGGCCGGGCTGCTGGCCGCCCGCGCTTCCTGGCTCGCGGGCTTCACCGGCACCGCCACCGTCCCGGCCGAGGCCCTTTTCGGCATCCCGATCTACGGCACGATGGCCCATTCCTTCGTCCAGGCCTTCGCGAGCGAACGGGAGGCCTTCGCCGCCTTCGCCCGCTCGCGGCCCAAATCCTTGATCCTCCTGATCGACACCTACGACACCGAGGCCGGGGCCCGGCTCGTCGTCGAGATGGCCCCCGAGCTCGCCGCCCGCGGCACGCCGGTCCAGGGCGTGCGGCTCGACAGCGGCGACCTCGCCGCACACGCCCGCGCGGTGCGCGCGATCCTGGACGAGGGCGGTCTGCGCGGTGTGAAGATCTTCGCCTCGGGTGGGCTCGACGAGCAGGTCCTCGCCCGCCACGTCGCGGAAGGCGTGCCGATCGACGGCTACGGCATCGGCACGAGCCTCACCACCTCGACCGATTGGCCGGCGCTCGACTGCGCCTACAAGCTCGTGGCCTATGCCGGCGAGCCGCGCAGGAAGCGCAGCGAGGGCAAGGCCACCTGGCCGGGTGCGAAGCAGGTCTGGCGGCGTTACGAGAGGGGGCGGATGGCCGGAGATCGGCTCGGCCTCGCCGAGGAGCGGCAAGAAGGGGAGCCGCTCTTGGTCCCGGTGATGCGCGGCGGAAGGCGGATCGGCCCCTTGCCGACGCTCGTCGAGGCCCGCGAGCGCTGCGCCCGCGAGCTCGCGGGCCTGCCCGAGAGCTTGCGCGGGCTCGACCCCGCACCGGCCTACGCGGTCGAGCCCACGGCGGCACTCCGGGCTCTCGCCGAGGCATGCGACCGGCGCCAGCGCGAGCGCGCCGAGGAGCGCCCGTGACCCGCTCCCCCGGCGAAGGCGACGGCAATCTCGGGCCGCTTCGGGCCGCCTGGCGCGCCGCGCGGGACCCCGCCGGCCGTGCGCTCCTGGAGCGGGACGAGCGGGTCTTCTTCCGTCAGGTCCTCTCGACCCCCTGCCTCGAGGCCGTGGTCGCCGCCGAGGGGCCCTGGCTCGTCACCGCCGACGGGGCGCGGCTCCTCGACTTCCACGGCAACAGCGTCCACCAGCTCGGCCACGGCCATCCGGCGGTGGTCGACGCGGTAGTCGAGGCGCTGCGCACCCTGCCCTTCTGCCCGCGCCGCTACACCAACCCCTGGGCGGTGCGCCTCGCCGAACGGCTCGTGGCCGCCCTGCCGGGTGGCATCGGCGCCTGGAAATGCCTCTTGGTCCCTTCGGGCTCGCTCGCGGTCGGGATCGCGTTGAAGCTCGCCCGCTACGCCACCGGCCGGTCCGGTGTCGTGGCCTTCGAGGGCAGCTTCCACGGCGCCGGGCTCGATGCCGCTTCGGTGAGCGGCGAGCCCTTGTTCCGCGAGGGCCTGGGCCCGCTCCTTCCGGGCGTGCGCTTCCTGCCGCCGCCGACCCGCGGCACCTGCCGCTTCGGCTGCCGCGACGTCGCCCACACGGGCTGTACCGACGCGCTCGCCGAACGGCTCGCCCGCTCGCCGGACGTCGGCGCACTGATCGCCGAGCCCGTCCGCTGGACGACCGTGGAGCTCCCGCCCGAGGGCTATTGGCAGCGGGTGCGGGCGATCTGCGACCGCTTCGGCGTGCTGTTGATCTTCGACGAGATCCCCTCGGCCTTGGCACGCACCGGCCGTCTGTTCCCGCACGAGCATTTCGACGTGGTCCCGGACGTGTTGCTGCTCGGCAAGGGGCTCGGCGGCGGGGTCTGGCCGCAGGCCGCGGTCCTCGCCCGAGCCGAGCTCGACCGCGTGCCCGACAAGGCGATCGGGCATTACACCCACGAGAAGAGCCCGGCCGGCTCGGCCGCGGCACTCGCCACGCTCGAGGTGATCGAGCGGGAGGATCTCTGCGCCCGGGCGGCTCGGCTGGGGTCGGATCTCGCGGCGCGCCTCGAGGCTCTGCGGGCCCGTCACCCGCTGATCGCCACGGTGCGCGCGATCGGGCTCATGCTCGGGGTCGAGCTGCGCCGACCGGACGGGGCCCCCGCCCCCGCCCTGGCCGACCGGGTCCTCTACGCCTCGCTTTCGCGCGGCCTCTCCTTCAAGATCGGCGGCGGCCACGTCCTCACGCTCTGCCCACCCATCACGATCGGCGAGGCCGAGCTCGACACCGCGGTCGCGATCCTCGATGCCGCGCTCGCCGAGGCGGCCGCCGCGGAGGGGCTCTGATCATGGCCGCACCGGGTGGGTCGCGCGGTGAGGCCGATCACCGCGGCCGCGTTCGCCACCGTGCAGAATGGTCGCGTGCGTGGTGGAGGATCGCCCCGTGCAGCCTGCCCCGATCCGCCCGTTCCTCGTGATCGTCGTCGAGCCGGCCAACGACCGCCTCGGATACGAGCCACCGGTGACCTTCCTGCGGATCCGCTGGCTGCGGACCGGGAGGATCGGCCGACGTTCGGGCTGATCCTCGGACGGTGAGCGGAGAGGCGCCGGGCGGTCTTCCTCGGCCGACGCAACTGCTTGTACAAACCGGCCGGGTAGTCCCTCGACGGTCGGCGGGACCGGGCGGCAGCCAGGAGGGTGTCACGGCCGATCTCCGCAAGCTCCTCCGCTCGATCCAGGTCTTCTTCCCCTTCGCCCAGGAGGCGCGGTTCGTGCTCGGGCGTTGGTGGCAGCGCTGGGGCTGGCCGCCGGTCGAGCCCGATCTCTCGGCCCTGCCGCGGCTCGCCTTGCCTCCCGACGCTCTGCTTTTGGATGTCGGCGCCAACCGCGGCCTCGTGCTCGAGCTGATGGTGCGGCTGATGCCCCGGGCGCGGGTGATCGCCTTCGAGCCCAATCCGCGCTTGGCGGCGAGGCTCGCCGCCCACTGGCGCGGCGAACCCCGCGTCGAGGTGCGGGCCGTGGCTCTGGGCGACCGGGCGGGCACCGCCACCCTCTGGCTGCCGGTCTACCGCAACTGGCCGTTCGACGGCCTCGCCTCGCTCGATCCGGAGGCGGCCCGCGGTTGGCTCGCAGCCGGCCGGCTCTACGGGTTCCGGCCCGATCGGCTGCGGCTCGAGCCGTTGCACTGCGAGACCGTGCGGCTCGACGACCTCGCGCTCGCCCCCGCCTTCATCAAGCTCGACGTCCAAGGCCACGAGGCGGCGGTGTTGCGCGGCGGTGAAGTGACCTTGCGGCAACACCGTCCGGTCCTCCTCGTCGAGGTGAGCGAAGACGACAGTGTCGAGCTCTTCCTCGCCGGGCTCGATTATGTCGCGGCGAGCTTCGCGAGCGACCGCCTGATCGCCGGCCGCGGCCACGGGCACAACCTCTTCTACCTCCCGCGCGAACGAGCCGACCAGCTGCTCGCCGGCGGAGCCGCCTCCTGACCGCCGACCCCGGCTGGCATCGTCCGCCCGCCCCGCTATGATCGCCCGCGCGGGGAGGGTGGTGTGGCGGGCGACGGGACGATCCTCGAGACCGAGGGCCTGAGCAAGGAGTTCCGCGGGTTCCTCGCGGTCCGTGACGTGGCGCTCCGGGTCCGTCGCGGCACGATCCACGCGCTGATCGGCCCGAACGGCGCCGGCAAGACCACCTGCTTCAACCTCCTGACAAAATTCCTGCAACCCACCGCGGGACGGATCCTCTTCGAGGGCCGCGACATCACGGGTCTGCGCCCGGCCGAGGTGGCGAAGCTCGGGATCGTCCGCTCCTTCCAGATCTCCGCCGTGTTCGGCCATCTGACCGCGCTCGAGAACGTGCGCGTGGCGCTCCAGCGGCAGCGCGGCGAGAGCTTCGACTTCTGGCGGTCGGAAAAGCTGCTCGAGCGCTGGAACGGCCGCGCCCTCGAACTCCTGGATGCCGTCGGGATCGGCGCCTTCGCCGACGTGCCGGCAGCCGAACTGCCCTACGGCCGCAAACGCGCGCTCGAGCTCGCCACCACGATCGCCCTCGAACCCAAGCTCATGCTTTTGGACGAGCCCACGGCCGGCATGGGCCGTGAGGACGTGGGGCGGATCACCGCCCTCATCCGCGAGGTGGCCAAGGGCCGCACCGTGCTCATGGTCGAGCACAATCTTTCGGTCGTGGCCGATCTCTGCGACACGATCACCGTGCTCGTGCGCGGTGAGATCCTGGCCGAGGGCGAGTACGCGCGGATCGCCGCCGATCCGCGGGTCCGCGAGGCCTACATCGGCAGCGAGGAGGGCCGGGCGTGAGCGCGCCCCTGCTGGAGGTCGAGGACCTCCACGCCTGGTACGGCGAGGCGCACGTCCTGCACGGCATGCGCTTCGCGGTCCGCGAGGGCGAGGTCGTGACCCTCCTGGGCCGCAACGGTGCCGGCAAGACCACGACCTTGAAGGCGATCCTCGGGATCGTACCGCGCCGCACCGGCAGCGTCCGGTTCCGCGGGCAGGAGCTCGTGGGCCTGCCGCCGCACCGGATCGCCCGGCTCGGCATCGCCTGGTGCCCCGAGGAGCGCGGCATCCTGGCGAGCTTGAGCGTGCTCGAGAACCTGCTCCTGCCGCCGGTCGTGGCCGAGGGCGGGCTGTCGCTCGAGGCGATCTTCGAGCTCTTCCCGAACTTGCGCGAGCGGCTCTCGAGCCAAGGCACCAAGCTCTCGGGCGGCGAGCAGCAGATGCTCGCGATCGCCCGGATCCTGCGGACCGGCGCCCGGCTCCTCCTCCTCGACGAGCCGACCGAGGGCCTCGCCCCGGTGATCGTCCAGCAGATCGGCCGGACGATCCGCAAGCTCAAGGAGAGCGGCTTCACGATCCTCCTGGTCGAGCAGAATTTCCGCTTCGCCGCGCGGATCGCCGACCGGCACTACATCGTCGAGCACGGCCGGGTGGTGGACGAGATCGCGGCAGCCGAGATCGGGCCGGGCCAAGAGCGGCTCGTGGCCTATCTCGCGGTTTGAGGCTAGAGATCGAGGGCGAACTCTGGGAGGCAGGAAGGATGCGACGTTTCTCGCTAGCCGCCGGTGCCGCGCTTTTGGCGGTCGCGGCCCAGCCGGCGCTCGCCGACTTCACCGGCGGCAAGGTGCGGATCGGCGTCTTGAACGACCAATCCTCGCTCTACGCCGACATCACGGGCCAAGGCTCGGTCGTAGCCGCGCGCATGGCCGTCGAGGACTTCGGCGGCAAGGTCAAGGGCGTGCCGATCGAGGTCACCTTCGCCGACCACCAGAACAAGCCGGACGTGGGCTCGAACATCGCGCGTCAGTGGTACGACACCGACGGGGTCGACGTGATCGTCGACGTGCCGACCTCCTCGGTGGCGCTCGCGATCAACGAGGTGACCCGGGAGAAGAACAAGGTCTTCTTGGTGAGCGGGGCCGCGACCTCGGATCTCACCGGCTCCAAGTGCAGCCCGAACACCGTGCATTGGACCTACGACACCTGGGCACTCGCCAACGGCACGGGCTCTGCCATCGTGCAGACGGGCGGCGACAGCTGGTTCTTCTTGACCGCCGATTACGCCTTCGGCCACGCCCTCGAGCGCGACACGGCAGCCGTCGTCACCAAGAACGGCGGCAAGGTCGTGGGCTCGGTGCGCCACCCGCTCAACAATCCCGACTTCTCCTCCTACTTGCTCCAGGCCCAGGCCTCCAAGGCCAAGATCATCGGTCTCGCCAACGCGGGCGGTGACACGATCAACTCGATCAAACAGGCAGCCGAGTTCGGCATCGTCGCGGGCGGCCAGAACCTCGCGGGCCTCTTGGTCTTCATCACCGACGTTCACGGCCTCGGCCTGCAGACCGCGCAGGGCCTGATCCTCACCGAATCGTTCTATTGGGACTTGAACGATTCGACCCGCGCCTGGTCGAAGCGCTTCGCCGAGCGCATGAACGGGCGGATGCCGACCATGGTGCACGCCGGCGTCTACGCCGCGGTCACCCATTACTTGAAGGCGCTCGACGCGGCCGGCACGGACGGCGACGGCAAGGCGGTGGTCGCCAAGATGAAAGAACTGCCGACCGACGATCCGCTCTTCGGCAAGGGTGAGATCCGCAAGGACGGCCGCAAGATCCACCCGATGTACCTCTTCGAGGTCAAGAAGCCCGCCGAATCGAAGGGGCCGTGGGATTACTACAAGCTCAAGGCGACGATCCCGGCCGACAAGGCCTTCCGGCCCTTGGCCGAAGGCAATTGCCCGCTCGCCCAGTGACGGTGCGATGACCGCGAAGGCGGAGGCCAGGCGGGCATGACCGAGCTCTTCGGCGTCCCGGCACCGGCCTTGTTCGGCCAGCTCCTGTTGGGCCTGATAAACGGGGCCTTCTACGCGATCTTGAGCCTCGGCCTCGCGGTCATCTTCGGCCTGTTGAACATCATCAACTTCACGCACGGCGCCCAGTATATGATGGGCGCCTTCACCGCATGGATGTTGTTGAACTGGGCCGGGCTCGGCTATTGGTGGGCCCTTCTCTTGGCCCCGCTGCTCGTGGGCGCCACCGGCATCCTGATCGAACGGCTCCTGCTCGCGCGCCTGGCCGGGCTCGACCATCTCTACGGGCTGCTGCTGACCTTCGGCTTGGCGCTCGTGATCCAGGGGATCTTCCGCAACGAGTTCGGCTCGACCGGGCTGCCCTACGCCATCCCGCCCGAACTCCGCGGCGGGCAGAATCTGGGCTTCATGTTCCTGCCGAACTATCGCGCCTGGGTCGTGGTCGTGTCCTTGGCCGTCTGCCTCGCGACTTGGCTCGTGATCGAAAAGACCCGGCTCGGCTCGTATCTGCGCGCGGCCACCGAGAACCCGACGCTCGTCCAGGCGATGGGCATCGACGTGCCGAAGATGATCACCCTCACCTACGGCTTCGGGGTGGCGCTCGCCGCCTTCGCGGGCGTGCTCGCCGCGCCGATCTATCAAGTGAGCCCGTTGATGGGGGCCGATCTCATCATCGTCGTCTTCGCCGTCGTGGTGATCGGCGGCATGGGCTCGATCCTGGGCTCGATCTTGACGGGCTTCGGCCTCGGGGTGATCGAGGGGCTCACCAAGGTCTTCTGGCCGCAGGCCTCCTCGACCGTGATCTTCGTCATCATGGCGATCGTGCTGCTCTTGCGGCCCGCGGGCCTGTTCGGGCGGGCCTCCTGATGGCCGCGCGCGGCGAGCCCGTGGCGATCGGGCCGCTGGCGGCCGCCGGCAACGGCCTGCGCCACCAACACTTCGCCATCGCGGGGATGGTGGCGGCCCTGGCCGTGGCACCGCTCGTCCTCTATCCCGTGTTCCTCATGAAGGTGCTGTGCTTCGCGCTGTTCGCCTGCGCCTTCAACCTCCTGATCGGCTACGTGGGCCTCCTCTCCTTCGGCCACGCCGCCTTCTTCGGTACCGCGGCCTACGCCGCCGGGCACGCCGCCAAGGTCTGGGGCTTCCCGCCCGAGCTCGCGGTCCCGTTCGCGACCGCCTGCTCGGCGCTTCTGGGCCTCGTCTTCGGCTGGCTCGCGATCCGCCGCCAGGGCATCTATTTCGCGATGATCACCTTGGCGCTCGCCCAGATGCTCTATTTCTTCTATCTGCAAGCCCCGTTCACGGGCGGCGAGGACGGGATCCAGGCGATCCCGCGCGGCCGGCTCCTGGGCGTGCTCGACCTCGCGAACGACCTCGTCATGTACGGGGTCGTGCTCGCCGTCTTCCTCGCAGGCTTCTTGCTGATCTACCGGACCATCCACTCGCCCTTCGGCCAGGTCTTGAAAGCGATCCGGGAGAACGAGCCGCGGGCGATCTCGCTCGGCTACGAGGTCGATCGCTACAAGCTCCTGGCCTTCGTGCTGTCCGCCGCCCTCGCCGGGACCGCGGGCGCCACCAAGGCGATCGTGTTCCGGCTCGCGAGCCTCACCGACGTGCATTGGACCATGTCCGGCGAGGTCGTCTTGATGGCGCTCGTGGGCGGGCTCGGCACCGTCTTCGGCCCGATCGTCGGTGCCGCGGTGATCGTCTCCTTGCAGAACTACCTGGCCGGCCTCGGCCATTGGGTGACGATCGTCCAGGGCCTCATCTTCGTCGCCTGCGTGCTCGCCTTCCGCCGCGGCATCGTGGGCGAGCTCGGCCGGCTGCTCGGCAAGCCCCTCTAGCCGCGCGGCGGGCCGGCCGTCGGCTCGAGCAGCGCCGCCTCGCGCTCGCCGCCGGCGGCGCCGAGCGGATCGTGCGCCAGGGCGTCGGGTCGCAGCGGTCGCGGCGGGGCGAGCAGGGGCGCGATCGCCCGCGTGCAGCGCTCGACCGCCCGGCGGAGCTCACCGGCCCGGGCGCGGCTCGTGGGCTCGCTCGCGAGCTCGTGCAGCAGCACCGCTTGGCGGGCCACGAGCGCCAGCGCCTCGGCCACCTCCTGGACCATCGAAGCGAGCCGCGGGCCGCCGAGCGAGGGGGGCGGCGTCGCGCGCAACGGGGCGGCGGCCTCGCCGACCGGCGGACTGCTTGCCGCCCGTTCCAGCAGGAGGAGCCGGCCGCCCGAGCCCAGAGCCAGCTCGCGCAGGCCACCGGCGCGGGAGAGGGCGGCGCGCAGGGCGGGCTCGAGCGAGCGGCCGGGCCCCGGCGGCTCCTGCCCCGCCCCGTCGACCGCCCGGCCGAAGGCCGCTTTGGCGAAGACCAGCCTTCCCTCGGCGTCGAGCACCGCAACACCCTCCTCGACCGCCCCGAGGGCGGCCTGGAGCGTCGCCTCGGCAGCTTCCGCGGCGGCGATACGGTCGGCCCGGGCGCGGGCCGCGCGCCGGCCCTCCTCGACCCAGGGCCGGGCCCAGCCCGGGTCGGCCGCGGCGGCACTCGGCCGCCCGGCCGCCGCGGCGACCAGGTGCTCGAGCGCGGCCACGGCCGGCACGAGGATCCGCCGGCGGACGAGGCGATCGGCGAGGGCGAGGGTGAGGACCAGGAGCGGCACGGCGAGGAGCCAGGGTGCCGCCGCGGTGAGCCCGGCCCGGCGCAGGGCTGCGGGCTCGATGCGGTGCTCCAGCACGAGCCCGCTCCCGCCGACCGGCCGGCGGAAGGCGAGCCCGGCGTCGCTCGCGTCGAGGCCTTCGGGATCGCTCGATCCGGCTTCGACGAGCCGGACCGTGCCGGCCGGCCAGTCGAGGGCGGCCACGAGCGAGCGGACCCGCTCGCGCACACCCGCCACGTCGCGCGGCAACGGATCGAGCACCGCCTCGGCGTCGCCCGGCCCTTCGAGCAGCGCCTCGACCATGCGCTGCTGCTCGCGGGCGCGTGCCTCGAGCTCGGCGCGGAACGCGGCCCGCCCCTGGCTCCAGGCGAGGGCGGCGAGCAGCAGGCAAGCGAGCGCCCCGGGCAAGCCGGCGAATGCCAAGAGCTTCCTCACCCGCCGCGCCGGCTCGCCACCGGGCTTCGCTCGCATCGGCCCGTTTCCCGCCCCGGCTGCCTCTGTTCCGCGCCGCGAGCGGATCATCGGTGGATCGGTCCGTCAAGTCGTTCGCTTCGGACGCGTGGGGTCCGACCGAGCCGGCCGGTGCCGCGGCGGGCCGGGCCGTGCGGCGGCGCGAGGTCTCGCGGCCGGCGGGGCGAGCCGCTAGCCTCGGGGGGCGCGGCTTAGGAGGCGTCCCTTGAGCGAGCCCTTGTCGATCGCCTTGGCCCAAGTGAACCCGACCGTCGGCGACCTCGAGGGCAATCTCGAGCTCCTGCGCCGGACCCGGGCCGAGGCGGCCGCTTCGGGTGCCGAGCTCGTGGTGTTTCCCGAGCTCGTGACGGTCGGCTACCCGCCCGAGGATCTGGTGCTCAAGCCGGCGCTCACCGACCATGCCCGCTACCAGCTCCTCCGCCTCGCGGCGGAGACGGCCGACGGCGGCCCGGCGGTCGTGCTCGGCACGCCCTGGCGCGAGCGCGGTCGGCTGCACAACGCCGTGGCGCTGCTCGCCGGCGGACGGATCGAGGCCTGGCGGGCCAAGCACGCGCTGCCGAACTACGGCGTGTTCGACGAGAAGCGGGTGTTCGAGGCGGGCCCGGTCCCGGGCCCGGTACCCTTCCGCCGGCGCGACGGCAGCCTCGTGCGCCTCGGTCTCATGATCTGCGAGGACATGTGGGTCGAGGACGTGGCCGAAGGGCTCGCCGAGTCGGGTGCCGAGCTCCTCGTCGTGATCAACGGCTCGCCCTTCGAGCGGGACAAGCCGGACCAGCGCCTCCAGCTCGCGGTGGCCCGGGTGACCGAGACCGGCCTGCCGCTCCTCTACGTCAACCAGGTGGGCGGTCAGGACGAGCTCGTCTTCGACGGCGCCTCCTTCGCCCTCGACGCGCGGCGCAACCTCGTGGCGCAAGCCCGCGCCTTCGCGCCCGACCTCCTGCTCACCCGCTGGCGGCCCGAAGGCGAGGGCTGGGTCCCGGCCGAGAAGGGCCGGATCGAGCGGCCCCCCGAGCGGCTCGAGGCGATCTGGCGGGCGATGATGCTGGGCCTGCACGATTATGTCGAGAAGAACCGCTTCCCGGGCGTGGTCCTGGGCCTTTCGGGCGGCATCGACTCGGCCGTCTCGGCCGTGGTCGCGGTCGACGCGCTCGGCGCCGAGCGGGTCCGGGCCTTGATGATGCCCTCGCGCTACACCTCGAAAGAGAGCCTCGAGGATGCCGCCGAGGTCGCCCGCCGGCTCGCCATCCGGCTCGACACGATCCCGATCGAACCGGCGGTCGAGGCCTTCTCGACCATGCTCGCACCCCTCTTCACGGGCCTGCCCCCCGACACGACGGAAGAGAACATCCAATCGCGGATCCGCGGCGTCCTCCTCATGGCCGTCTCCAACAAGCTCGGGCCCATGGTGTTGACCACCGGCAACAAGTCCGAGATGTCGGTCGGCTACGCCACGCTCTACGGCGACATGTGCGGCGGCTATTCGGTCTTGAAGGACGTCTACAAGACGACGGTCTTCGAACTCGCCCGCTGGCGCAACCGCACGCGGCCCTCGGGCGCCCTCGGCCCCGACGCGCCACCGATCCCCGAGCGGGTGATCGACAAGCCGCCTTCGGCCGAGCTCCGGGCGAACCAGAAAGACGAGGACAGCCTGCCGCCCTACGCTCTCCTCGACCGCATCCTCGAAGGGCTCGTCGAGGAGGATCTGAGCCCGGCCGAGCTCGTCGCCCGCGGCCTGCCGGCGGAAGAGGTCCGCCGCGTCTCGAACCTGCTCGATCTGGCCGAGTACAAACGCCGTCAAGCGCCCCCGGGGGTCAAGATCACCCGCAAGGCGTTCGGCCGCGACCGCCGCTACCCGATCACCAACGCCTTCCGCCGGCTGGGCCTCACGCCCCTGCCGCAGTTGCCGGCCGAGTTGGGCGAAAGGGCCGCACCGACCCATTCGCAAGGCCTCGCGACCCTGGAATGAGGCGGTCCGATCGGTGCGCGGCGCGAGGCGGCGCGGCCCCGCGAGCGGGAATAGTCATGTATTGACAGAATAGGCGGATCGTCCTATCTGCCGGGCCATGAGCAAGGCCCCGAACCCTCCCTCTCTCGACCGCCGTCGCCTGGCCCGCCTCGCCGTCGACGGTGTTTCGACCGCCCTCCTCGCCGAGCTGGCCGGCCTACCACGGCTCGAGCTCGAGGCAGCACTGCAGGTCGATCCGCAGCTCTCGGAGCTGCGCCGCCATTACGAGCGCCTCGCCGCCGAGCCGCCCGAGGCCCGCCTCGAGCACCTGCGCCGGCTCTTGCTGGCCAGTGTCGAGCACCATCTCGAAGCCGGCGACCTGCGCAACATCGGCTGGGCGCTCAAGGGCTTGGGCCTGCTCCGGCCGCTGCCCGGGAGCGCGCCCCGGGGCCTGCCCGATCCGCCCCTCCCCGAGGGGCAGGAGGAGGAGGAGCTCGACCGGACCTTGGGCGAGCTCGACGAGTCGGAGCGCGAGCTCTGGGAGCGGATGGATTACCGGAACTGGCCCGTCCCGCCCACGATCCCCTGGCGCCCCGAGGCTCCGCGACCGCGCGGGCCGTTCACGATCGAGAACGAGGCCGGGACCGAGGCCGAACGGGCCGCGGCTCCCCTGCCCTGGCCGCCGCCGCGCCGGCGTCCGGAGGCCACGCCCCCGAGCGAAGAGCCGGCGGCACCGGCCGGCGCCGAGGCCGCAACCGGAGCACAGCTCGACCCGCAGCCCTCCTCCGACGGGCAAGAGGAGCCGGGTCCGAGCCGCTGGCCGCCGCATCTGCGCCCGGTCTGAGGCGGCGGGCTGCGGCGCTCCCCGCGGCCCGGTCTGGACCCGAGCGCGCGCCGGGGCCATCTGCGGGGCGATGGACCGCTCCGCGCATCGCCTCTGCGTCGCCCCGATGCTCGACTGGACGGACCGGCACTGCCGGTACTTCCATCGACTGATCGCGCCGCGCACCCGGCTCTACAGCGAGATGGTGACGACCGGCGCGCTCCTGTTCGGCGACGCCCGCCGTCACCTCGCCCACCATCCGGCCGAGCGGCCGGTGGCCCTCCAGCTCGGCGGTTGCGAGCCCCTCGAGCTCGCCCGCTGTGCCCGGCTCGCCGAGGAGGCCGGCTTCGACGAAGTGAACCTCAATTGCGGCTGCCCCTCCGACCGGGTGCAGAAGGGCCGCTTCGGCGCCTGCTTGATGGCCGAGCCCGGGCTCGTCGGCACGTGCGTCGCGGCGATGATCGCGGCGGTGCGGATCCCGGTCACCGTCAAATGCCGGATCGGCATCGACGACGCGCCCGAGCCCGACTGCCTCGTGCGCTTCCTCGAAGCGGTCGAGGCGGCCGGCTGCCGGACCGTGATCGTGCACGCCCGCAAGGCTTGGCTCGCGGGTTTGAGCCCCAAGGAGAACCGTGAGGTCCCGCCCCTGCGCTACGAGCTCGTGCGGCAGGTCGCGAGCGGCTTCCCGGGCCTCGCCATCGTCCTCAACGGCGGCTTGCGCGAGCCTGCCCAGGTCGCAGCCGCCCTCGAATGGGCCCATGGCGTCATGATCGGCCGGCGCGCCTACGAGGACCCCTGGAGCCTGCGTGCCTTCGAGGCCGTGGCCTTCGGCCCGCCACCGCCGCTCGAAAGGCACGCGGTGGTCGAGGCGATGGCCGACTACGCCGCCGCGCGCGCCGCCGAAGGTGTGCCCCTGAAGGCGATCGCCCGGCACCTGCTCGGCCTGTTCAACGGCCTGCCCGGTGCGCGCGCCTGGCGACGCCGGCTCGCCGAAAGCATGCACCGGCCGGATGCCGGGCCCGAGCTCCTGCGCGAGGCGGCCGCGCTCGTGACCGCCCGGCCGGCCGAGGGGCCGGCGGGCCGCCGCAACGATTCCTTAAGCCCGGCCGCCTAGACTGGGCGCGCCTCGGGACGGAGGGCGGCAGGATGCGCGGAGGCGGCTCGATCTTGGCGCGGTTCCTGGTCGATCGCCGCGCGTCGACGGCCATCGAATACGCCCTTTTGGGCTCGCTCGTGGCGGTGGGCTGCATCACCGCACTCGTCGCCTTCGGAAACAGCCGCGACGGGCTCTGGACCCGCGTGGCGGAGCTGCTCGTCGGGGCGATGGGCGGGCCTTGAGCCGGTCGCGCCCCGGCCGCCGACCCACCGCGACCCGCCGGCCGGGAGGGCGGCGCGGTCAGCGGAAGGCCGGCTCGTCGAAGCTCCGCAGCTTGCGCGAATGGAGCCGCTCCGGGCCCTGCTCGCGCAGGATCCGGATCGTCTCAAGGCCGATCAGGAGGTGCTGCTCGACCCGCTCGCGGTAGAAGGCGTCGGCCATGCCCCTGAGCTTGATCTCCCCGTGCAAGGGCTTGTCGGAGACGCACAAGAGCGTCCCGTAGGGCACCCGGAAGCGGAATCCGTTCGTGGCGATCGTCGCACTCTCCATGTCGACGGCGATCGCCCGGCTCTGGTTGAGCCGGGCGAAGAGCTCGTCGTAGCGCAGCTCCCAGTTGCGGTTGGCGGTGGTCGCCACCGTGCCGGTGCGCATCCGGGTCTTGAGGTCGATGCCCGAGAGCCCGGTGACCCGGGCCACGGCCTCTTGGAGGGCCACCTGGATCTCGGCGATCGGCGGGATCGGCACGAAGGACGGCACCTCCTGGTCGAGGACGTGGTCCTCGCGGACGTAGCCGTGCGCCAGCACGTAGTCGCCGAGCCGCTGGCTGCGCCGCAGGCCGGCGCAATGGCCGAGCATGAGCCAGCAATGCGGCCGCAGCACCGCGAGATGGTCGGTGATCGTCCGGGCGTTCGAGGGACCCACGCCGATGTTGACGAGCGTGATCCCACGGCCGTCGCGGCGGACCAGGTGATAGGCCGGCATCTGCGGCAGGTGGCGCGGCGGCTCGCCGTTGCCGGGCACGGGCGGGGTCACGACGTTGCCCGGCTCGACCAGTTGCTCGTATTCGCGGCCCTCGGCCACCAGCCGCCGGCCGAGCTCGACGAAATGGTCGACATAGCGCTGATAATTGGTGAGCAGAACGAAGCGCTGGAACCATTCCGGCCGGGTTCCGGTGTAGTGCAAGAGCCGGGCGAGCGAGTAGTCGACCCGTTCGGCGGTGAACAACGCCAGCGGCGCCGGCTCGCCGGGCGCCGGCCGCCAGGTGCCGTTGGCGATGGCATCGTCGGTCATCGACAGATCGGGCATCGCGAAATGGTATTGCAGCTCGTGCGCCCGCGCGGCGTCGAGCCCGGCGGTCGCCTCTTCGACCACGAAGGGCAGCGGGATCGGCCGGCGCGAGATCCCGACCACGAGCTGCACTTTGTGGTTGGCGAGGAGGATGCCGAGCTGGGTCCGGTAATAGTCGGCGAACAGCGCCGGCCGGGTGAGCGTCGTGCCGTAGAGGCCGGGCTCGTGCAGCACGCCGTAGGCGAGCCGGCCGTCGAGCACCAGGTCCTTGGGGGTGACCCGCACGCCCACGAACGGGTAGAAGGCGTCGACCGGGCCGCTCGGCGGGATGCCGCGGGCGAACCGGGCGAAGGCTTCCCGGAGCCGCCCCGCGGCGGCCTCGTAGAGCTCGCTGATCCGCGCGACCGCGGCATCCGCATCGTCGAGGACCACGGGCTCGCGGACTCCGCAGGCGAGGAAGGCGTCGATGAGCGACATGCCGCGTTGTTCTCCGGCTCGGCTCGCGCGGGTCTACCAGAAAGCGTGGACGGGATTGAGACCGCCTCGCCTCCCATCGGCCCGGCTCCTGGCCTTCCTCCTGCCGCTCGTCGGCGCGGTCGCGAGCCCGGCGGCCGGCTTCGATCTCCAGGCGCATCGGGGCGGCCGCGGCCTCGCCCCGGAGAACAGCCTCGCGGCCTTCGGCCGGGCGCTTGCCCTCGGTGTCGCCACCCTCGAGCTCGATCTCGTCGTGAGCCGCGACGAGCGGATCCTGATCGGCCACGACCTCGAGCTCGACCCGGCCAAGGTCCGCACCCCCGACGGGCGCTGGCTCGAACCACCCGGACCGGCGGTCCACACCCTCGAGGCCGAGCAGCTGCGGCGCTTCGACATCGGCCGGCTCGACCCGGCGAGCCCCTACGCCCGTCGCTTTCCCGATCAGCAGCCGGCCGACGGCGAGCGGATGCCCACACTCGCCGAGCTCGCCGCCATGCTCGAGGCGCGCGGTGCGCGCTCCGTCCGGCTGTTCCTCGAGACCAAGCTCCGACCCGACCGGCCGGAGCTGGCCCCACCACCCGAGCGCTTCGCCGAGCTCCTGGTGGCCGAGCTGCGGCGGCTCGATCTCCTGGCCCGCAGCACCGTGCAGAGCTTCGACTGGCGCACGCTGCGCGCGGTCCAGCGGCTCGCCCCCGAGCTGCCGACCGCCTGCCTGACCGCCCGCCAGCCCTGGCTCGACAATCTGGCCGACGGCAGCTGGACCGCGGGGTTCCGCCTCGAGGCGGTGGGCGGCAGCGTGCCGCGGCTCGTGGCCGCCGCGGGTTGTCGGATCTGGGCGCCGTTCCACGGTGACCTCGCCCCGCTCGACATCCGCCGGGCCGAGAACCTCGGCCTCCTCGTGGTCCCCTGGACGGTCGACGAGCCCGAGCGGATGCGCGAGCTCGTGGGCCAGGGCGTGCACGGGCTGATCACCGACTACCCGGACCGGCTGCGCGCGGTCCTGGCGGAGATCGGCCTGCCCTTGCCGCCGGCCTTTCCCTGAACCAGGGGTCATCGGACCCCGCCCACCACCGAGATCCGGAGGACCCGCCTTGGACCGTCCGAACCCGCCGGCCCTGCGGCTCGCCGAGACGCTCGAGATCGACGCCTACGCACCCGCGCAGATCGCCGAGCGGGTCGAGCGCGCCGGCGTCGCCAAAGCCCGGCTGCCGTTCCTCGAGACCTTCACGCTCGGCGTGCTCGCCGGGGCCTTCATCGCGCTCGGCGCCATGCTCTTCACCCTCGTCTCGACCGACCCCGGGACGGGATTCGGCCCGGCCCGCTTTCTGGGCGGGATCGCTTTCTCGCTCGGCCTCGTCATGGTCGCGATCGCCGGGGCCGAGCTGTTCACCGGCAACAACCTCCTCGTGATGGCCTGGGTCGACGGTCGGATCGGGCTCGCCGAACTCGCCCGCAACTGGGCGATCGTCTACCTCGCCAACTTCGTGGGCGCGGTCGGCATGGCCGTGCTCGTCTGGCTGGCCGACGGCTTGGCCCTCGGCCAGGGGCGGGTGCTCGAGACCGCCGCCGCGATCGCTCGCGCCAAGGTCGCGCTCGGCCCGGTCGAGGCCTTCTTCCGCGGCGTGCTCTGCAACGTCCTCGTTTGCATGGCCGTCTGGCTGTCCTTCGCGGCCCGCGACGTGGCCGGCAAGATCCTGGCGATCGTCTTCCCGATCTCGGCCTTCGTGGCCCTCGGCTTCGAGCACTCGATCGCCAACATGTACCTGATCCCGGTCGCGATCGTGCACGGCGTGCCGGGCGTCGGGCTCGGCGGCCTGTTCGCCAACCTCGTCCCGGTCACCGCCGGCAACGTCGTGGGCGGCGGCGGGCTCGTGGCGCTCGCTTATTGGCTCTGCTACCGGCAGCGGCCGGCCGAGGCGGGCGCCGGCCGTTGACGATTCCTCAACCTGCCCCGTGGCAGAGCCGAGCTGGTCGGAGGTGGGGTCGGTGGCGGTGGGCGCGGCCGGTCGGGTGCGGACCGTGGAGGGTGCGAGGGGGCGGCGGGCGGAGCCGTCCGCGGCGCCGGCGCGCGCTCGACGCGACGGGGCGCGTGTGGCGAGCCCGAGGAGCGGCGCCGGCGGCCCGGTCCTCCTGGTCGTGGCCCTCCTCGCCCTCTCGGGGCTGGGCGCTTGGCTCCTCGTGCAGGGGACGGGCGCGCCGCCGGTCGCGGTGAAAGCCGAGCGGCCGCGCGATCCCGCCCGGGTCTATACGGTCGCCGATGCGATCGACCACCGGCAGATGCGGCCGGTCTGGACCTTGCTCAACATGACCGGTCTCGAGCAGATCTGCCGAAAGGCGCGCGCCTTCACCGTGACGCGCGGGGTCGAGGGGCCGGCCGCCGTGCCGACCCGCTTCGTCGTCTATTGCCGCGATCAGGGCTTCTGGGTGGTCGAGGCCGATCCGAGCCGGGAGCGCTGGGGCACCCTGGGGCCGCTCGCCACACGCGAGGAGGTCGAGGCGGTGATCGACAGCGAGGGCGAGTTCCTCTGGGGCTCGCGGCCGCCCGGCCAGCGCAGCTTCGTGGGCGGGCTCGCGGGCAAGCGCTGAGCCGCCGGCAGCGGGCGGGGTGACGGGCGGCGGCCGGCGGACTATCTCTGCCGCCGGATGCCGCGCGCGGCGGCGAGCGTGGAGGACGGTGATGCAGGCGAAGGCGGAGCAGAGCGGCAGGGCGCCGGCACCGCGCGCCGCGTTCGATTGGGCGGACCCGCTCGGGCTTTCCGACCAACTTTCCGAAGAAGAGCGGCTCGTGGTCGAAGCAGCCCGCGACTACGCCCAGGGTCGGCTGATGCCGCGGGTCCTCGAGGCCTTCCGCCACGAGCGCTTCGACCGGGCCATCTTCCGCGAGCTCGGCGAGCTCGGCTTCTTGGGTTCGACGTTGCCCGAGGAGTATGGCTGCGCCGGCAGCTCCTACGTCGCCTACGGCCTCGTCGCCCGCGAGATCGAGCGGGTCGATTCGGGCTTCCGTTCGGCCATGAGCGTGCAGTCCTCGCTCGTCATGTACCCGATCTGGGCCTATGGCGACGAGCGCCAGCGCCGCCGCTGGCTGCCGAAGCTCGCCACGGGCGAGCTCGTCGGCGCCTTCGGCCTCACGGAGCCCGACCACGGCTCCGATCCGGGCGGCATGCGCACGCGGGCGCGGCGCGTCCCGGGCGGCTTCGTGCTCACCGGCACCAAGACCTGGATCACCAACGCACCGATCTGCGATCTGGCGGTCGTCTGGGCCAAGGACGAGGAGGGCGAGATCCGCGGCTTCGTGGTCGAGCGCGGCACGCAGGGCTTCGGCACGCCGGCGATCGAGGGCAAGTTCTCCTTGCGCGCCTCGACCACCGGGCAGATCGTCCTGGACGAGGCGTTCGTGCCCGAAGAGAACCTGCTGCCCAACGTCAAGGGTCTCAAGGGGCCGTTCGGCTGCCTCAACCGGGCCCGCTACGGGATCGCCTGGGGGGCGATGGGCGCCGCCGAGTTCTGCTGGCACGCCGCGCGGCGCTACACCCTCGAGCGCAAGCAGTTCGGCCGGCCCTTGGCCGCCAACCAACTGATCCAGAAAAAGCTCGCCGACATGCAGACGGAGATCGCGCTCGGGCTGCAGGCGGCACTCCGGGTCGGTCGGTTGATGGACGAGGGCCGCGCTCCGCCCGAGGCGGTTTCGCTCATCAAGCGCAACAATTGCGGCAAGGCCCTCGAGATCGCTCGGATGGCACGCGACATGCACGGCGGCAACGGCATCGCCGACGAGTATCACGTGATCCGCCACGTCTTGAACCTCGAGGCGGTCAACACCTACGAAGGCACGCACGACATCCACGCCTTGATCCTCGGCCGGGCGCAGACGGGTATCGCCGCCTTCGCCGGCTGAGCCCGGGGCCGCATCGCGCCCGCCTCGATCTCGAACCGGGACCGTGGCGCCGGCCCGGCGGGCCCGGGCTTTCGCGGATGCTGCCGGCTCGCCGGCCCCATGATTGCCGGTCGCCGCGGCCCGTGCGCTCCACCTCGTCGAGGGGGCGCGGCCGGGTGGTGTCCAGCAGCCGGCCCCGGGATGCTCGGCTACGGCCTCCGGGGTACGGTCGCGGCCGCCGGTGTGCCACGCCGGGCGACGGCGCCGGGGGTCGCACGGTCCGCGGTGCCGTGCCGGCCGGCGTTTCCCGCGACGCGACCGTGCTTTCGATCCACTGCGTCCGACCGTTCGTGTAGACGACCGGCCCGGTGCGCGCCGAGGCGGCGCGCGCCCGAGCCGGCCAGCGCCCCGCGATCGCCCGGGAGCGGCTTCCGCGTTCGCTCGACGGCCGGGCCCGTGTTCAGGGCGCGAGGGGTCGGACGATCCTGCCGTTCGGCCCCGGAGGCTCCGATCGGCCCGCCTGCGATGCCGGCTCGAGCGGGTAGCCGACGGGCGCCGATCGATTCCCCTGCACGGGCGAGCGCTACGGGTGGCCCGACCTGGGATCCCCGCCCGCGCAACCCTCCTCCTCCGCACCGGCCGGAGCGCCGATCCTCCGAACCGGCGCCCGCAGCGGCACGACCGAAGCGCGCCTCGCGGCCGCGTGCGGCCGCCGGGTTCGCGGCCGAAGTGCGACGAGCTCGATGGTTCCGTCACTCGCCGCCGAACGCGGCGGACGGCCGCCAGGCGGTACCCGCTCGCGAGCCGCACGCGCTTTCATGGGCCGAACGAGACGCTCGGGACCCGCTCGGCCCACGATCGTTGCCGGCGCGGGGTCCGGCAGAGCGGCAGCCCGGCGCACGACCGCAACACCAGCTCGATCGCGGTCACCCCGTTCGGACGGAGATGCCCCCACCGACCACCCGCCGCCCCCTTGCGCGTCGCGACGGAGCGCGGGTCGGCCGGCTGGTGCATTTGCCGCGGCGGTCCGGCGCCCGGGGGGATCGAAGGACGTCACGGGCGCCCTCTGCCTTCCGGTCGCGGCCGGCGACGAGCTGGAGGATCCCGAAACGGGCCGCCCCTTCGCGGGAAGGATGTCCCCTTCGCGCGAGCGTGCGCCGAACCAAGGCTCGGACGAAGCCGACGACGGGAGGCGTCCGGGCCGTCGAGGAGCGGCCACGGCCGCTTCGGGGGCCGGTGGGCCCGCGGAGAAGCTCGCCGTGCCGGTGGACGGCGCGGTGCTCCAGGCCGAGACCGACACAGCGCCGGGCCCGTTCGCAGCGGCGAAGGAAGCGGCCGTTCGATCCGGGGCCGGAGCTCGGCCCGGCGGTGCTGCCGGGATGCGCGGATCGTCGCGGGCGCCGAGGGACGATCGGGTAGCCGACCGGACGAGCTGGAGGCGCATCCGACGTCCGGACGCACCACCGGGGTCGACGCCGCCGATCGCGGTAGGGGCGCCCGGGCAGCATCCGTCCGCCCGACGGAAGGGGGACGGGGCTAGCGACGCGCACCGTCGCAACCGGCGAGGTCGCGGCCGCCGTCAGGCTCGTCCCGTTGGCCGGCCCATGGTCGAGGAGGCGAAGCGATCGTGCCGCCGCGGCGGGCGGATCCGGCCCGCCGGGCGTCGCGACGGCGGCGCGCTCGATGCAAGAGGTCTCACGGGGAGCGCCTCGAGCAGGCTGCGACGGCGCATCGACCGTCTACCGGCGGCCGGCAGCGTTCCCGAAGGAACTTCGCGGAGCCGTCCCGCTTCACGCCCGGGTCGACCGGCACGGCCCATCTCCGGCGCCGCGTGGCGGAGCGGGCGATCAGCCGGCGAGTGGTGCCGGCTCGAGGGTGTAGCCGAACGGCAAAGGCCCCCGAGCCCGCAGCCAGGCCTCGATCCGCGCCGCCGCTTCGGGACCGAGCTCCGTTCGCCAGCCCCCCACGGAGCCCTTGCGTGTCTTGAACGAGCGCGGGTCCGTGGGGTCGCGCGGGCGTGCCCGGATCCCGTAAAAGGCGAGGGCCCCCTCGGCTTCGAGCCGCCGCATGTTGTCGAGCCGGGCGAAGGCCACGGCCTCGCCGATCTCCCGGGCGCTCGCCGGCGTGCCGAGGAAGGTGAGCAGCCGGGCGAGCTCGCCTGCCGTGTCGCGCCGCAGATCCTCGTAGCGGATCACGAGATGTTCGCGGATCGCCGGGAGCTCCCGCTCGAAGAGCTCGAGCCAAGCGAGGATCGCCGGCAGGCCGACCGCCGGATCGAGCAGAAAGGCTTCGAGCTCGACCGCAGCACCGGGCGGCGGGTAGCGGTTGAGCACGGTCTTCCAGGGGCGCATGCGATGCCGCCACTGATGCCATTGCGAGACCGCGACGTCGCAGGGATGCCGGACCAAGAGTACGGTGCGGACGCCGTGGAAATGACGGCGGCTGTGCCACTCGCCCGTCCAATCGCGGATGTAGTTGGCATGGGTGAAGAGCAGCTTCGGGATCGCCGGGTCGAGCCGGTGCAGATTGTCGAACTCGAGCATCAGGTTCGAGGGAAGGCCGTGGCGCAGCGTGTAGACCCGGGAGAGGAGAACCCGCAGCCAGGTCCGCCCGCTCTTGCCGTAGGAGACGATCGCGGCATCGGCGAGCGCGAGCTTGCGCGCCTCCTCGCGGCCGCGCAGCCGGCGGTCGATCGCCCGGCGTCGCTCGCGCGGCAGAAGGCGCAAGGGGCCGTGGACCAGCGCCTCGCGCAGGGCATCGCGCCAAACCTCGCGGAGGGGCGGCAGCGTGGGCATGGCCATCCGGGGCGAACGATCGGCCGCCCGATAACCCCCTCGCCGCCGGGCGTCGAGCGGCTGCGGTGCCGCGCCCGGAGACCCATGGGAGAACACGGGGATGCGAGCGAAAAGCCTCGTCGTCCGCATCGCGATCGGCCTCGCGAGGCCCTGCTCCGCCCGCCGAAGCGGCCGCGGTGCGCGCTCCGCGACGGTCCCGAAAGGTCGGCTCGGCGCGCCGGAGACGAGCGTGGCGAGCCGAATCCTCGGCCAGCTCGTCGGTCTCCTCGCCCTTCTGCTCGCCGCCTGCGCCGAGCCTGCCCCGCCACGCGCCTCGGCCGAGGAGGCCGTGCTCCTCCCACTTCTCGTGGTGCGCCACGCCTGGCACACGGGCGTGATCGTCCCGGCCGCTGCCCTGCCGGCGGACTCGCCGTTCCGCACCGCCTTCCCCGAGGCCGATTGGCTCGAGCTCGGCTGGGGCGACCGGCTCTACTACCCGCAGCCCGACCCGCCGCTCCACTTGGCGCTGCGCGCGGCGCTCTGGCCGACCCCGAGTGCGGTCAACCTCACCGCCCACCGCGGCCCGGCGATCGCGATCCCGGGCGAGGAGCTGTTCCACCTCGAGGTGAGCACCGCCGGGCTCGCGCGGCTGCACGAGCGAGCTCTCCTCGCCCTCGAGCTCGATGCCGCGGGCCGGCCGATCCCGGTCGCCCGTGGTCGAGCCCCGCAAAGTGTGTTCTGGGCCTCGCCCGAGCCCTTCCACCTCTTGCGCACCTGCAACCGGTGGACGGCCGAGCTCTTGCGCGCGGCCGGGCTCCCGGTCGTGCCCTTCGGCACCGTCACGACCGGCGACCTGTTCCGCCAGATCGAGCCCTTCGCCCGCCGCCTGCGCCGCGGGCGGCCCGCGCCCGCCGCTCGGCCGCCCGGCCCGCGGCAGGGCCGGCCTCGCGGTCCACCGGCGTGGTGTCGGGGCGAGCGGCGCCCACGATCCCGCGAGGCGGGCCATCCACGCGCCGAGGCCCGCGAGCAGGAGAAAGATCGCGAGTGCCAGCACCGAGCCCCATCCCCGATCGTCCGCCGCCCCCCTTCTGCGCGAAAAGGGTGAAGAAAAGGTTGACGATCGCGGCCCTGCACGCGGCCGGCTCGACGCGCCGGGGGCGAGGCCCTATGCCCGCGCCGGCACGGGTTCGGCTGTGAGGACGGGATGGGCGGCGGGCAGCGGATCGTGGTCGTCGGCGCGGGCATCGTCGGCACCGCCTGCGCCTTCTTCCTGCAGCGCGACGGCCACCAGGTGACGCTGGTCGACCCGCGCGAGCCCGGCACCGGCACCTCCTTCGGCAATGCGGGCGTGATCAGCCGGGGCTCGGTCGCCCCCGTGGTGACCCCGGGCCTGTTGCGCAAGCTGCCCGCCCTCCTCGCCGATCCGACGAGCCCGCTCGCCATCCGCTGGGCCTATCTGCCGCGGCTTCTGCCCTGGCTCTTGCGCCTTCTGCTCAACGCCCGGCCGGCCCGGGTCGAGGCGCTCGCCGCCGCGATCGCGGCACTCACCGAACGCTGCGACCGCGCCCACGACCTGGTGATCCAGGAGTGCAGCCTCGGCGAGCTCGTGCGCACCGGCGGCTGGCTCTGGGTCGCGCGCAGCCGGGCGACGCTGCTCGAGGCGAGCGCCACCAACCGCCGGTTGTGGGACCGCTTCGGCCGGCGCTACGAGCTCCTCGATGCCGCCGGCCTGCACGATCTCGAGCCCGCGCTCGCCCCGGACCTCGAAGCCGGGCTCCTGATCGGCGAGAACCGCTGGGTCCTCGACCCCTGCCGCTACGTCCAGGGCATCGCCCGGGCCTTCCACGAGCGCGGCGGCCGATGGCTCGGGGCCCTGGCGGAGGGCTTCGCCTTCGAGGGGCCGCGGATCCGGGCGGTCGCCACGACCGCCGGGCTTTTGCCCGTGGACGGGGTGGTGCTGGCGGCCGGCGCCTTCTCGAAGCGCCTCGCCGGGGTGGGTGGCGTGTCGGTGCCGCTCGATGCCGAGCGCGGCTACCACGTGATGCTGCCGCACCCGGCCACGAGCCTGCGCCGGCCGGTCTACAGTTGCGACCACGGCTTCGTCATGGCCCCGCTCGAAGGCGGCCTCCGCCTCACGGGCGGGGTCGAGCTCGCGAGCCCCTGGGCGAAGCCGGACCATCGCCGCATCCGCCGCCTCGTGCCGCTGGCGCAGCGCCTGTTGCCCGGCCTTTCGGGCGAGATCCTCTCGGAATGGCAGGGCTGCCGGCCGACGCTTCCCGACAGTCTGCCGGTCATCGGGGCGAGCCCCACCACACCCAATCTCTGGCTCGCCTTCGGCCACCAGCACATCGGGCTCACGCTCGGGCCCTTGACCGGCCGGCTGATCGCCGACCTCGTGGCCGGCCGCGACCCGGGCTTCGATCTCTCGCCCTACCGGGCGGAGCGCGACTGGGTGTGAGCCTCACCTGCCGGCGGCGGCGCGCTCGCGGTTCAGGGCCAGGAGGCGGGCCAGGACCTCCTCCTCGGTGAGGTCCGCGGGCCAGCCATAGGCGGCGGCCACCGCCTCGTCGCCGGCCGCGCCCCGGCCTTCGACCTGTCGCCCCACCGGGCGGACCGGCTGTATGTCTAGCGGCCAGGACTGCCACCACCCAGGCACCCGCCCCCGGCTGGTCCTCGTGAACCCCTTTACTTCGTTAGCGCAAGCGCCTCGCCCTCTGACCGACTCTCCGCCCTGTCCGTAGCGCTCCCATGTGGCTTGACTACGCACCGAGCAGCCTTTCCTTTCGTCACCCGCTTCACCTCCTCGCGCAAAAATACGTCCCGCCACGCATCCTTATGACCCTGGAGTAATTCCCACTTCACCTTGTCGCTCAGCATGGGAGACCTCAACGCACTCAATATCATCAACCACTTCGCAAGCGTTATTCCGGTAGGCTCGCTGGGGTTCGGCGCCCGGAGCATGGCCCAAACGGCATTCCACTCGTTTTTTTTCGTCGCGAAAGTCCCGTGGAAATCGAACACGCTCCGCGCTTCCTTGTGCGCCGACCTCTCCACCAGGTCCTTGTAATGTTCCCATTCCCTCTTGCCCACGAAGCGCGGGTACAGCCCGCCAACCCAGCGCGTCACGGTTGGTTCCGTCTCCCAGATTGGGCGTGTCTCCCGCAGCATAGCTAAAATCGCGTTTGTTCCCATATATTTCTTGGCCAACATGATCCCAGCCAGTACGCCTGAGGGCGTCCGCCTCTTGACTAACACCTGCGTCATTTCCTCGAGGCCCTGAACGACCGCCTCTCGGCGCTGCACGCAGATCTGACTGACAACGGCTCTGGCTGCCACAATCAACGTAGCATCGTCGACGAACACCTCGTCTTTGAAGGCCTTGAGAATCGGCACCACGGTCGCTTCCGAGAGCGGCTGCCATGCCAGTACTTCTAAGATTCTTTCTCGGAGTGACGACTTATCAATCATTATTTTTACCAACGTATCGGATGGTATCGCAATGCGGAGACGCTTCGCCAACGTAAGCATTCTTTTCAATATTTTCTCACCATTTCCATCGTTGAAAGCGTTGCTCTTATACATGCGCGCAATAAGCTTCATCCATCGTCTTTCCGCCCTACGGCGCGCTTCGATTCCGCTTGGATCCCCGCTCTCTTCCAACTTTCTGATGTTTTCGAACCGCTCTTCGAGCCGATCGAGGGCTGCATTCTGCTGAACTCGAAAATGTCGCCGCGCATCCTCCTTGCCGAGGATCCGGGTCTTACCTGTATTCAATCGGAGCTGTCTGGTTTGTAACGTCAAATCGACGTCGCGCAGAATAATCCTGGCCTCGTTGACTGTCTTGCAGCCGATATTCAGATCATCCATATATCTGGCGAATTCGACGTTTCTATCGTTTAATGTTCTATCCAGTTCGAACAGAAAGCAATGCGCCAAGACTCGTGGGGCATCGAGGTCGATCTGAGGCAGCCCGATGTCGCGACGCATCGCGTAGTCGGGTTGCCATGTCATCGATGACAAGACGAAAATAAGCAAATCGAGCAACGATTCGTCAACGGATACTAATGAGGACAGAACCGCTCGCAAATCGTGCAGGGGAATGGCATCATAATAACTGGCGATGTCGGTGCACACCAGGATTTCATATTCCTTGGTGAACCCGATCACCGTTTTTTGAAAATTCAACCACGATCGGAGAGCACCATAAGGGGGCTCGCGGGATGTGAACCGTTTTGAGAAAGGTTGAGAGTTTGGCTCGTAGAAAGCAAGACGCGTCGGTTGGCGTTGCTTGGCTTGAAGCCAAAAAACTCAGAGAGAGCCTGAAGTAAAAGTGCATCTTCGGGGCTGGGAATCACGAGCTGCCGACAAAGCCCGGCACATTTCTCCTGTAGGATTCGCGTGACACGTGCTGGTCTGTAAGAGCCATCTCGCACAGCGAGAGATAGGGCACGGCAACGGCGAGTCAAATGCACATGAAAGTCAAGCTGCTCAACGGGGTCGGGAATGAGCTGCCGGCGAAGGGTCTCGCGAACCTTTTTCCTCCAAGTCTTCGCGAGCGCCTCTGAGCTGACGACATCAGCTAGGAGTTTAGCTCTCAAGCAAAACCTGGGCGATTTCATCGTCGTACAGGGACGTTGCGCAAGGAGTCTCGGCGAGCGACCCGCGATGCCGCATGGAACCGGAGAGCGTCCGAGTTTTCAAGAGCAGTCTCGGAGTAAAATCTTGAATTTGCGCATGACGCAGTCGTCATGAGTGTCCAATCCTGCCCTGACGCGGCACGGACCGTCCCGCTGAGCTCTCCTGCCGCCGGCACGGCGTGGCAGCTCAGCCCTCGATGCCGTCCCCGAAGGCGCCCGTTCGATCTAAGGCCGCCGCGCCACGGCGAGCACCACGGCGGCGAGGATCACGGCACCGCCCAGGAGCGCCAAGGGGCTCGGCGCCTCGCCCAGGAACAGAAAAACCCAGAAGGGGTTCAAGACCGTGTCGAGCAGCGAGAGGAGGGCGATCTCGACGGCCGTGAGCCAGCGCGACGTCCAGATCATGAGGATCGTGGGCACCGTCATCTGCACGAGGCCCAAAAGCAGGCCGAGCCCGAGATCGGCGGCGGGGAGCTCGGCCATGCCGCCGCGCAGGAGGACGAGCAGCCCGCCGGTGAGCAGGCCGGCGAGCGCGAAGGCCGGGACGAGCTCCTCGCGGCGGAAGGCGCGCAGGTTGACGAGCTGGAAGGCGAAGGCGAGCGCAAGGCCGAGGGCCGCGAGATCCCCCCGCCAGCCCGACCCGCCCACCACCAGGCCCTGGCCGACCATCGTGGCGGCCCCGGCGAGCGCCAGGCAGGCGGCCAGGAGCGTGCGCCGGCTCGGCCGCTCGCCGAGCCGCCACCAGGCCAGGAGCATCGCCCAGAAGGGCGAGGTGGCACCCAGACACGCCGTGTTCGCCACGGTCGTGTGCTTCAGGGCGTAGATGAACAGGTTGGTGCCGGCGGCGAAGGACAGGAAGATGGCGAGCAGCGCCCAGGGGTGGACGGCACGCAGCCGGCGGCCGAGCGCGCCCCGGTGCACGAGGACGAGCCAGAGGCTCAAGAGCAGACCGGCCGTGCCGGTGCGCAGGGCGTTGATCTGCCAACTGTCGGCCGCGCTCATCGAGCGGACGATCAGGCCCGAGCTGCTCCACATGAGGCAGATCAGGAGATAGGCGAGGATCGCCCGGGCGCGCTCGGGGATCACGCGGCGGGCGGGCCCAGGAGGGTGCGCAGCCGCGCGAGGACGAGCTCGACGTCGCCCGGCAGGAGGCAGTCCGGCCGCAGCACGACCCGCCCCTCCTCGACCTCCTCGGGGTCGGGGTGGATCGCCGGCTCGCCCGCGACGAGCGCTTCGAGCAGGCCGCGGGCATCGAGCCGGGCACGCCCGGGCTCGAGGCGGAGCGCGAGTTCCGGCACCGGGAGATCGAGCCGCGGCTCGAGGGCGAGGCCGGGCAGGCCCTCGAGGCCGCGGGCGAGCTCGTCCACGGCCTCGAGCCAGGGGGCACGGCGCGTCGCCTCGTCCTCGGCGAGGAACCGTTCGAGGGCGACGAGCAGGCCCACGATCTGCTCCTTGCCGACCTTGCAGGGCCGGCCGATCCCGTGCGGCGGCAGGCCCGCGAGGCGCTCGGTGGGCAGGAAGGTGGGGTCGGGGCGGAACAGGCCCGGCGGATAGTCCATGTCGAGCATCTGCAGGGCGGCCGCGGCCACGAGATCGCGCCGGCCGAGCAGGAGGCCGCTTCCCTGCGGCCCGCCGATCGCCTTGCCGCCGGAGAAGGCCACGAGGTCGGCGCCGTCCTCGAGGAAACGGCGCAGGTTCGCAGCCGGCGGGAGCTGGCCCGCGGCATCCACCAGGACCGGCACGCCGCGCGCTCGGGCGACCGCCACGACCTCGGCAAGCGGCGGCCGCGCCCGCGGATGGGCGACCCAGAGCACACAAGCCGTCCGCGCGTCGATCGCGGCGTCGATCTCCCAGGCCTCGGCGTCGCGGCAGCCGGCACCGGCGAACCGGTCGGGCAGGCCCACTTCGAGGATCGCGAGCCCGGCGGTGCGGACCGCGTGGTCGTACTGGTTGCGCTGGCTCCTGACCATGACGACCCGGTCGCGGCCGCCCGCGATCTCGGGCAGCCGGGCCATGGCGGCCGGGTCGAGCCCGGTCGCGCAGGCGGCCGCGCCCAGAAGGAGCGCCGCCGCGGCCCCGGCCGTGACGAGCCCGGCTTCGGCGCCGGTGAGCTCGGCGAGCCGGCGCGAGGCGGCGGCGTGCAGCTCGAGCAGGTCGACGCAGAGGCCGGCCGCCTCGGCCATGGCGGCTGCCACCTCGGGGCGCATCGGACCGCCCGAGAGGCGGGTCGAGGGGCCCTTGGCGTTGACGATCCGCCGCACGCCGAGCCGCTCGTAGACCCCGCTCACCGCACGCCCTCCGGCCCGTCGGCCCGACTGCCGCTCCGACCATGACGGGCACGGGCGGCAGCCGGGTCAAGCCGGCCCCCGGCATGGCCCGGATGCGCCGGCGGTGGCCGGGCGGGGCGCGGCCCGCTCGCCGGACGGCCGGAACCGGGCCGGACGTGCGCTCAGTGCAGGCGCGGGCGCAAGGGAACGACGACGCCGCGCTCCTCCTCCTCCGCGCTCGCCTCGCCCGCGGCACGCGACGGCTCGCCGGCCGGCGGCACGGGTGCGGGGTCGAGCCGGATCGGCCGGCGGCTGTCGGCGGACGCGGCGCGCGTGCGGCTCGCCTGCAAGGCCCAGAGTTCGGTCTCGATGCGCGCCCGCTCGCGGTCGAGCCGCGCCCGGTAGCGCAAGAGGGTGTCGAGCGAGGGGAGCCCGTCGCGCGGCCGGTCGTGGAGGATCGCCTCGAGCAGCTGCACCTCGAGCCAGTCGAGGCGGTGCCGGCGCCAGATCTGGGCCACGAGCGCATCCGCGGCCTCGCGCTCGGCCCGGTCGGCCGGCCGCAGCCGGGCATGCCAAGCCCGCCGCAGCCGCTCGAAGGCGAGCCGGTCCTCGCCCGGCAAGAGGCGGAAGGCGCCCGTGAGGTTGTGCTTGGTGGCCGCTTCGGCGAGCCGCGCGCGGCCCTCCGGGGTGACCGCCCCTTTCGACCGCCGACCGTTGCGGCGGGCCGCCTCCGATTGGGCTTGCGTGGGGTTGCGCGGCATGTCGGCTCCCGATCCTGAAGCTTCGGCTTTCTGTCCGATCAATAGCCGATCCTAGGTCTTCGGTCAACAGAAACGAGCCGGGGCGCCGCCTGCCCGGACAAACGGCCGTTAATAGGACCGGGGCAGGCCCAGCACGTGCTCGCCGAGATAGGCGAGGATCAGGTTCGTCGAGATCGGGGCCACCTGGTAGAGCCGGGTCTCGCGGAACTTGCGCTCGACATCGTACTCCTCGGCGAAGCCGAACCCACCGTGGGTCTGCAGGCAAGCCTCGGCCGCCGACCAGGCGGCATCCGCGGCCAACAGCTTGGCCATGTTCGCTTCCGCCCCACACGGCGCCTGCGCGTCGAACAGCCGGGCCGCCTCGCGCACGACGAGGGCGCCCGCCCTGAGCTGCGCGTAGGCGCGTGCCAAGGGGAACTGGATCCCCTGGTTCTGGCCGATCGGCCGGCCGAAGACCACGCGCTCCTTGGCGTAGGCCACCGCCTTCTCGAGGAACCACCGGGCATCGCCCAGACATTCGGCGGCGATCAGGATCCGCTCGGCGTTCATGCCCGAGAGGATGTAGCGGAAGCCCTCGCCCTCCGCGCCGACGAGCGCGTCTTCGGGGAGCTCGAGCCCGTCGATGAAGATCTCCGTCGTGGCGTGGTTCATCATGGTCCGGATCGGCCGGATCTCTATGCCCTTGCCGCGCGCCTCGCGCAGATCGACGAGGAAGACCGATAGCCCCTCGGTGCGCTTTTGCACCTGCTCTTTGGGCGTCGTGCGGGCCAGAAGCAGCAGGAGGTCGGAATGCTCGGCGCGCGAGGTCCAGATCTTCTGCCCGTGGACGACCCAGCCGCCCTGGGGCCGCCGTCGCGCCGTGGTCCGTAGCGCCGTCGTGTCGGTGCCCGAGGTCGGCTCGGTCACGCCGAAGGCCTGCAGACGCAGCCGGCCCGTGGCGATCTCGGGCAGCCAGCGCCGTTTCTGCGCTTCGCTGCCGTGCCGCAGGAGCGTGCCCATCGTGTACATCTGGGCGTGGCAGGCGGCGGCGTTGCAGCCCGAAGCGTGGATCTCCTCGAGGATCGCGCAGGCCGCGGAAAGATCGAGCCCGGCCCCGCCGTAAGCCTCCGGGATCAGTGCGGCGAGCCAGCCCGCCTCGGTGAGCGCCCGCACGAACGCCTCGGGATAGGCCCGCTCGCGGTCGAGGGCCCGCCAGTAGGGGCCCGGGAAGTCCGCGCAAAGCCGGCGCACCGCCTCGCGGATCTCCGGATGATCGAGCTCGCCCATCGGCAGCACGGCACACCCCCGCTCGCTTCCCGTCCTCGCGCGGGCAGCCCTTGCCGTCCCCCGCGCCGGCGCGCAACCCGGGGCCTCCCGTGGCCGGATCGACAACCGGCACGTTCGCCGGGCGCGTCAATTCCGATTGACATTCGACAGGAGCAAAGTGCGTACGGACCGAGTCTGCTCTCCGATCATCCTCGGTCCTGAAAGTAAAAGTGGTTTAATTTTTGGTCGAAGACCGATCTTTTTCGCGCTTGCAGCGTAGAAAAGTTCGGTCTCCGATCGAACGGAGGCGTCGTCGCGGAAACCAGTGAGTTCATCCTCGCGCGCTGGGCATTGACCTTCGGCGTGCCGCTCTTCTTGGCGATCTGGCAGCTCTGGTTGCTGCGCAGCGAGCGCCTGCGCACCGCGCCGGCCGCCTGAGGCGCGCACCGGGGGCGGTCGCGGCGGTCCGAGCCCGCCGCGGTCACAGCCCGGGCCCCTCGCCCGCGGAAATCCGCACGCAGACGAGCCATCCGGTCCCGCGGCTTGCGCGCCCGCCGCCGGCCGCCCAAGGAGGGGTGCGAGCACGGGAAGCGGAGCGATGGCGGCAACGCGTGTCGAACGGGTGGGGGTCGCGACGGCGACCACGTTGCCGATCCTCTTGGCGGCGAGTGCCGGCCATCTCCTCAACGACACCCTCCAATCCGTTCTGCTCTCGATCTATCCGCTCATCAAAGAGCCGCTCGGTCTGAGCTTCGCGCAGATCGGTCTCGTCACGCTCGTTTTCCAGCTCACCGCTTCGGTCCTCCAGCCCTTCGTCGGCGCCTGGACCGACCGGCGGCCGATGCCTTTTTCGCTCGTCTTCGGCATGGCGGCCTCGAGCTTCGGGATCGCGCTCTTGGCCGGCGCCGGCGGCTTCCTCGCGGTGCTGACGGCCGCGGCGGCGATCGGGGTGGGCTCCTCGATCTTCCACCCCGAGGCCTCGCGCGTCGCCCGGCTCGCCTCCGGCGGCCGCTACGGCTTCGCCCAATCGCTGTTCCAGGTCGGCGGCAATTCCGGCCAGGCGCTCGGGCCTCTGCTCGTGGCGGCGATCGTCGTGCCGAACGGCCAGCCGCACGTCGCCTGGTTCCTCGGCCTCGGCCTGGTCGGCATCGCGCTCCTCTACCGCGTCGGCCGCTGGTACGCGGCGCATCTCGAGGAGCAGCGGCGGCGGCCGGTCGCTGCGGTGCGGCCGGCCCCGCCAGTGGGTCGGCGGGCGGTCGTCGTGGCGCTCGCCGTGCTGATCGCCCTCACCTTCTCGAAGAACATCTACACCGCCTTCTTCCAGAGCTACTACGCCTTCTACCTGATCCACCGGTTCGGTGTCGGGGTCGGCGCGGCCCAGCTCCACCTCTTCCTGTTCCTTGCGGCGACCGCCGCCGGCACCTTCTTCGGCGGCCCTTTGGGCGATCGGATCGGCCGGAAGCCGGTCTTGTGGCTGTCGATCGCCGGGGTGCTGCCCTTGACCCTCGCGATGCCCTTCCTCGGCCTTTTCTGGACCGCGGTCCTCGCCGTCCTCGTGGGCTTCCTCATGGCCTCGGCCTTCCCGGCGATCGTCGTCTACGCCCAAGAGCTCTTGCCCGGCCGGGTCGGCATGATCGCCGGCCTGTTCTTCGGCTTCGCCTTCGGCATGGGCGGGATCGCCGCCGCGGTCCTCGGCTGGCTCGCCGACCTCTCCTCGATCGAGGCGGTCTTCACAGGTGTCGCCTTCACCCCGGCGATCGGCCTTTTGGTCTGGTTCCTGCCCGACCTCGACCGGCCGAGGCCGGCAGCACCTTGAGCCCCTCGCGGCGGCTCATTCCCAGGGCGGGGCCGCCGGGCGGGGCATCCCGGCCGCATCGAGCTCGGCCAGGTGCAGCCGGTTCCAGGTCGGCGTGATCCAGATCTCGGGAAGCGTCACCCGCGGCGGCAGGCAAACCACGTAGCGGACGAGATCGGCCACGTCCTCGGGCTGCAGCATCCGGGCCCGCTCCTCCGCAGGCACCGGCACCGGCCGTTTGTCGAGAAGCGGCGTCGCCACCTCGCCCGGCAGGATCACCGTCGCGCGGATGCCGTTGACGCCCTCCTGGATGTTCAAGGCGTGGCCCATCGCCACGAGCCCGTGCTTGGCCGCCGTATAGGCCGGCCCCGAGAGAAGCTTGACGAGCCGCCCGGCGATCGAGGCGGTGAACACCAGGACCCCGTCCCTTTGCGCCCGCATGACCGGCAGGACGGCGAGGGTGCCGTGGAACGCGCTCGTGAGGTTGCCGGCGATCATCGCCGCCGCGTCCTCGGGCACGAGCCGCGCCCAGTCGCGTTCGACGACGTTGACCCCGGCATTGGCCACGAGGATGTCGAGCCGGCCGGATCGGGCGGTGATCCGCTCGACCACGCCGCGCACCGCGGCCGGGTCGGTCACGTCGCACGGCTCGACCGAGGCCGCAGCACCGATCCCCTGCGCCACCTCCTCGAGTGGCCCGCGCCGCCGGCCGCTCAGCACGACCGCGGCCCCCTCCGCGGCGAGCGCACGGGCGATGGCCGCACCGATCCCGCTGCCCGCGCCCGTCACCCAAGCGACCTTGCCCTCGAGCCGTCCCATCCGCGTGGCCTCCCCTTCGCCGCTCCTGCCGTCCGAGGCTCGCCGCTCCGCGCGGCGCCGACAAGCGCGGACCGACGCGTGGCAGCCTTGCCACGCCTCGGCGGCGGCGCATGCGCCGGTGATCGGTGTCACCCCCGTGGGCCACCAGTCGTGCTATGCGTGCACGAGGGCGAAGGGCCGCAGTGGAGAGGAACCGGTGATCGACCACCGCTCGAGGCAGGAGGGGCGCGGGTCGGCGGCGCCGCACCCGGAGGGGTTGGACGCAGCCTTCGCCCGCCTGCGCACGCTCGATCCGGCCCGGCTCGGCCCGTCCGGTGCTCCCGCGGCCGCACGCGAGGCCGCCTTCGCCGGGCTCGCGGCGATCCTCGCCGAACGGATCGATGGGCCGGCCGCGTCGCCCGCGCCTTCGGCCGTCGGTTCAGCGCAACCGATCGAGTAGCGGGCCGAGCGGCCGCTCGGCCCGGGCGCCGAACTGCCGGATGATCTCGGCGGCGCACAAGCTGCCGAGCCGGCCGCAGGCGCCGAGATCGAAGCCACGGCCGAGCCCGTAGAGGAATCCGGCGGCGTAGAGGTCACCCGCGCCCGTGGTGTCCACGAGCCGGTCGATCGGTGCGGCGTCGATCACGTGGACCTCCTCGCCGCGCAGCACGACCGAGCCCTTGGGGCCCCGGGTCAGCGCCGCGAAGCGCACGTGGCGGCGGACCTCCTGGAGGGCCTCGTCGAAGCTCGAGGCCTCGTAGAGGGCGGTGATCTCGGCCTCGTTGGCGAACAGGATGTCGACCTCCCGCTCGACCAGCTCGCGGAACTCCTCCCGCCAGCGCCCGACGCAGAACGGATCGGACAAGGTGAGCGCCACCTGCCGCCCGTGCCGATGCGCGATCGCGATGGCCTTGCGGCAGGCGGCCTTGGCTTCCGGTCGGTCCCAGAGATAGCCCTCGAGGTAGAGGATGGAGGCGGCCGCGACGAGCTCGGGCTCGACGTCCTCGGGGCCGAGCTCGACGCAGGCGCCCAGATAGGTCTGCATGGTGCGCTGCGCGTCGGGAGTGACGAAGATCAGGCAGCGGGCGGTCGCCGGGCCGTTCGGTGCGGGCTTGGCGTGGAAGGTCACCCCGGCCGCCCGGATGTCGTGGGCGAAGACCCGGCCGAGCTCGTCGTCCTTCACGCGGCCGATATAGGCGGGACGGCCGCCGAGTGCGGCGAGGGCCGCCATGGTGTTGGCGCAGGATCCACCCGAGACCTCGCGGGCCGGTCCCATCCGGCGGTAGAGGAACTCGACCCGCTCCTCGTCGACGAGGGTCATCGCGCCCTTCACGAGGCCGAGTTCCCGCACGAGTTCCTCGCTCGAAAAGGCCAAGACGTCGACGATCGCGTTGCCGAGTCCGAGGACGTCGAGCGGGGCTTCGGGGCTCGGGGCGATCTGCATGGACGGGCTCCGGAACGCGCGGACCTCGAGCCGCCCGATAGAGGCCGGCGCCCCGCCGGGCAAGCCGGCACGCGGCCGTGGTGCGCGGGGTCGAGGGCCCCCGGGTTTGACTTGACGGGGGCGGGCGATTAATGCTCCCCGCGCACGGCGACGTGCGTCGCGGCCCGGCTCCCGGGTCGTGTCCCGGCCTCCGCGAGCCAGCAGGGAGCAAGTCATGTTCCGCAGGAAGGACACCGAGCCGGGTCGCCCGGCGGTCGGCGAGAAGGCTCCCGAAGCGCCCCTCCCGCGTCCCTTGAGCGAGACCAGACCGATGCAGCCAGAGCTTCCCCGCCGCACCGTCGACATCCCGACCGGGCCCGCGGCCCCGGTCGCGGCGGCCGGGGCCCCGAAGCCCCAGCCCGCCGTGCACGCCGGCGAGGGCAAGCGCTTGATCGTCGGCCAGGGCATCAGCCTCTCGGGCGAGATCACCGCCTGCGACCGGCTCGTGGTCGAGGGCAGTGTGCAGGTGACCTTGAACGAGACCCGGGCGATCGAGATCACCGAGACCGGCCGCTTCACCAATGGCAAGGCCGAGGTCGAGGAGGCCGAGATCAGCGGCGTCTACGAGGGCGACCTCACGGTGCGGAAGCGTCTCCTGATCCGCTCCACGGGCCGGGTCCAGGGCACCGTCCGCTACGGCGAGCTCGAGATCGAGCGCGGCGGGCGCCTCTCGGGCAGCGTCTCGATGCTGGAGAGCTGATCGGCTCTTCGCTTTTTCGCTGCACCGCGTTATCATTTCTCGGCCTGCGTTGGTCGAGGTGGTGCAGCATGATCGGCTGTTCCTGGTGGGGCCGGGCTCGGTTCGGGATCGGGGTGACGAGCCTTCTGGTCTCCGCTTGCGCGTCCGATCCGCGGCCGGACGGGGCCGCTCGGCCGATGTCCGCCGAAGCCGCGCGCCTCGCCGCCCTCGATCGGCCGGTTCACCTGGTCGGCATGCGCGCCGATGCGGTCGAGGCCCTGCTCGGCCAGCCCGACCTCGAGCGGCAGGAGCGGCAAGCGCAATATCGGCGTTACGATGTCGACGGCTGCGCCCTCGACCTCTACCTCTACGAGGCGCCGAGCAACGGCGCACCCAAGGTGGCGTGGTTCGAGGTCCGCCCGGCGGATCCGCTCGCCGCCCTCGATCCACGGACCTGCGCGTGGCTCGAGGAGCGGCTCGGTGCCCCCTCCCTGCAGGAGCGGCGCGCCGAGCAGGCCCGCTCCTAGCCGGCCGGCCCGCCCGGCGGGCCGCCGAAGCCGGCGAGCAGGACGAGCTCCACCGTCACGGGGTGGCTGCCGTCGGGCCGCACGAAGCGGGTCCGGTAGAGCTCGAGCGCGCGGGCGAGGACGTCACGCCGGAGCGGCCGGCGCAGCTCGGGGGCGAAGGCGGCGCTTTCGCCCACGGCGCGCAGGTCGAGCAACAGGCGGAAGGGATCACGGTAGGCGAGGTCGACCCGCTCGACCTCGACCACCGGCGAATCGAACCCGGCCCGCTGCAACAGCGCCGCGGCGTCGCGCGGGTCGAGGGTCGGATGAACCCGCAAGGCCGCCCCACCCAGGATCTCGAGCTCGGCCTCGATCAGGCAGGTGCGCAGCTCGACCAGGGTCGAGCCCGCGGGAACGAGCGCGAGCAAAAGCCCGTCGCGGGCGAGCACCCGGCGGATCTCGGCGAGTGCGCCGGGCAGGTCGTCGACCCGGTGGAGCCCGCCCGCGGCGAGCACGAGGTCGAACCGGCCCGCGGCGAAGGGCAGCCGCTCGACGTCCAGGACCACCGCCGGGCCCGTGCCCTCGAGCTGGGGCGGGGCGAGGTCGGCGCGGACGTGCAGCGGGAAGGGCGGCAGGCCGGATTCGGCCAGCGCCCGGCTCACCGCATCGTCGGCCGCGGCGAGCTCGAGCACGGTCGTGAAACGCCGGCGCAGGTCGACCAGCCGATCGACGAGCCGGGCGGCGAGCTCGTCGCGGAGGCTCGGATCGCGCGGCGGGCGCGTCCTCGCGCGACGGCGGCGGAGGAGGGCGGGATCGAACAGCCGGGTGCGCACGGGTCCGGGCTGTAGCAGGCGGGCGGGCGGGCGGCGAGCCGTTCAGGCGGGTGCGAGCCTTCCGGCGCGCAGGAGGAGGAGCAGCCGGCCGCCGAGCAGGAGCGTCGCCGCGGCGCAGCCGAACAGGATGCCGAGCACGAGCCCCGCCACGCCGAGTCCCGCGGGGAGAGCCAAGAGGTACGCCGCGGGCAGCTGCACGCCCCAGAAGGCGAGGAGGTAGAGGAGCGCCGGCAGGCGAACGTCCGAGCCGCCGCGCAGCGCCCCGCCCAGGATCCCCTGCGCGCAATCCAAGAGGAGCGCGGGCGGCAAGAGGAGGACGACCGGGAGGGCGAGGGCGAGGACCGCCGGATCGGCCGTGTAGGCGGCCAGGACCGGCCCGCGCGCGAGCAGCAGCAGGGAGACCGCGAGCCCGGTCGCGAAAAGGCCGGCGCCGAGCCCCGTGCCGGCCGCACGGGCCGCCTCGGCGAGCGTCCCGCGGCCGACCGCAGCACCCACCCGCACCGCGGTCGCGGTCGCCACCCCGATCGTCAGCATGTAGACGAGGGCGGTGAGGTTCAACAGGATCTGGAAGCCGGCGAGCGCCGTGGCCCCGAGCCAGCCGGCCATGACGATCAGCAGGTTGAAGGCGGTGCTCTCGAGCCCCTGGGAGGCCGCTACGGGAACGCCGAGCGCCACGAGCCGGCGGCGCAGCCGCGGAACCGGCACGGCCGCGCCGGTGAGCCCGTAGCTCCGCGCCACGGGCAGGCGGAGCGCCGCGAGTGCCAGGGCCACCGCCATGCCCGTGCGCACGAGCGAGGTGGCGAGTGCCGCTCCGTCGGCGCCCAGGGCCGGCAGGCCGAACCGCCCCTCGATCAAGAGCGCGTTCAAGGCGAGGTTGGCGAGATTGCCGCCGGCCATCACGAGGAGCGGCAGGTGCGGCCGGCGGATTCCTTCGAGGAGGAAGCTCGTCACTTGGAAGGCCAAGAGGCCGGGCAGGCCGATCGCGAGCATGCGGAGGGTGGAGCCGGCAGCGGCGGCGAGCCCCGGCTCCTGGCCGAGTGCGAGGAAGATCGTCCGTCCCGGCAGCAGGAGGAGCGCGCCGACGGCCCCGAGGAAGAGCGCATCGGCGAGGGCCGTGCGCCAGATCGTGCCGCATTCGGCCCGTCGCCCGGCACCGTCGGCTTGGGCGACGAGCACGACCGTGCCCGTGAGCAGGCCCATGCCCAAGAGCATGAGGGTCATGAAGAGCGCTTGGGCGAGGGCGTAGGCGGCGAGCTCTTCGGCCGCGTAGCGGCCGGTCATGACCGTATCCACGGTGACCAGTGCCAGCTGGCCCACCCGGGCGAGCATCACCGGCAGCGCGAGGCGGAAGGTCTCGCGCAGATGCCAGCCGAGCGGCCCCGGATGCGTGCTCAGGCGGGGCCCCGCATCTGCGAGGGGAGCCAGGTGGCGAGCTGCGGGAACGCCACGAGGATCGCCACCATGGCGACCATCAACAGGAAGAACGGGAAGGCGGCCCTGGCGATCCAGGTGATCTGCCTTCCGGTCATGCCCTGCAGCACGAAGAGGTTGAAGCCCACGGGCGGGGTGATCTGGGCCATCTCGACCACCACGACGACGAAGATGCCGAACCAGAGGAGGTCGATGCCGGCCGCCCGGACCATGGGCTCGATCACCGCCATGGTCAGCACGATCGCCGAGATCCCGTCGAGGAAGCAGCCCAAGACGATGTAGAAGACGGTGAGGGCGGCGATCAGGGTCAAGGGCGAGAGGTCGAGGGCGGCGATCCCTTCGGCGAGGGCTCTGGGGATGCCGGTGAAACCCATGGCGAGCGAGAGGAAGGAGGCGCCCATCAAGATGAAGGCGATCATGCAGGAGGTCCGCACCGCCCCCATGAGGCTCTCGGTGAAGCTCGTCCAGGTGAGGGCACCTTGCGCCCGGGCGATCGCGAGCGCGCCCACCACACCCAACGCCGCCGCCTCGGTCGCCGTGGCGATGCCGGTGTAGATCGAGCCGAGCACGGCCAGGATCAGGAGCAGGACGGGCAGGAGCGAGCGCGAGGCGGCGAACCGTTCACGCAGGGGCAGGACGGACTCCGGCGGAATTCGGCCGCGGTGGAGGATCGCCCAGCCCATGACGTAGCCCATGAACAGGAGCGCCAAGACGAGCCCCGGGACGACCCCGGCCATGAAGATTGCGGCGATCGATTCGTTCACCGCCACGCCGTAGACGATCATGGTCAAGGACGGCGGGATCATGAGGCCGAGCGTGCCGGCACCGGCCAAAGAACCGATCGCGAGGCCGTCCGGGTAGCCGCGCTTGGAGAGTTCGGGGATCGTCATCTTACCGATCGTCGCACAGGTCGCGGCCGAGGAGCCGGAGACCGCGGCGAAGATCGTGCAGCCCACGACGTTGGTGTGGAGGAGACGGCCGGGCAGACCCGCGACCCAGGGTGCGAGGCCCCTGAACATGTCCTCCGAGAGCCGGGTGCGGAAGAGGATCTCGCCCATCCAGATGAAGAGCGGGAGCGCGGTCAGCGTCCAAGAGGAGGAGGCGGTCCAGATCGTCGTGATCATGGCATCGCCCGCGGGCCGTGTGGTGAAGAGCCACATGCCGACGAGCGCCACGCCCAACAGTGCGAGCCCGATCCACAAGCCCGAGCCCAAGAGGAGGAAGAGGACGAGGAGGAAGATCAGGGTCTCGAAAACCTGCTCCACGCGGCCTCCCGGATCCGAGCCTCTTCGGGCTTCGTAGAGCCAGCCCGCGCCGAGGAGAAGGCCGGACACCCGTGCGGCCGGCTGCGCGACGCTGCGGAGGCGGCTATGAAGAAGCCGATCGCGGCGGTCGGCGAGCCCCTCGTCTCGTCGCCCCGCGCGGCCGAAGGTCCGGACGAACACGACCATGATCCGCTCGGTGAAGCGACCCACGGTCGAGCCGCGAAAGCACCGCGTCATCGGCCGCCTCGACCGGCTCGACGGCCACGAGGGCCTCGCGGGCACGCTCTGGGACCGCGAGGGCCGGGTCTGGACCTGCACCTTCCCGCCCGCGCTCGAAGCGGACCTTCGGACCCTCTGGCGCCAGTGGGTGGAGGTCGAAGGCCTCGCCGTTCCGATGCGCGGGCGCAAGCCGTCCGGGCGTCTCGCGGTCGAGCGGATCCGCCCCGTCGAAGCCCCGCTCGAGGAGCGAGGCCGGCGTTTCTGGACGGCGCCGACGCTCGACCGCTTGGCCGTCGAGCAGGGCGTGGGGCCGATCGAGACGATCGAGGAGCTCCTCTCCGTATGGGGAGAGGAGCGGCTCGAGAGCGATCCTTTCGAGGAGCTCATGGCCGAGCGCGCCCGTCGGCGCCTCGAAGCGAGCGCGGCCCGAGACTGAGCCTTGGACAACCTCCTGCTCGACACGAGCGTCGTGAGCTTCTTCTTGCCCGCCAAGAACCGCCCGGAGCGGACGCTGTACGAGCCCCACCTCGAAGGTCGGCGCCTGATCCTGAGTTTCCAATCGGTGGCCGAGCTTTGGCTCCTCGCCCGGAAGAACGCTTGGGGAAAGCGCCGGGAAGACAACCTCCGAAGGTTCCTCGGAAAGTTCCTGGTCGTACCTGCCGATGCCGAGCTCGCCGAAGCTTGGGCGGACGTGAAGGCTGCTTGCGAAAGGCTCGGCCGGAGTCTCGAAACAGCCGATGCCTGGATCGTCGCCACCGCAGTCTGCTACGATCTCCCACTCGTGACCCACGACAACGACCAGCTGGTCCTCGAAGCGCTCGGCGGCCGGGTGATCACCGAGCTCCGCTGACGGCGCCGTCGCGCTCGCGGGCCGCCCACCCGGAAAAAAACGGCGCCGGGGGCACCGGCGCCGTCCGTCGCGAACCGACGCGAAGAAAGCTCAGGCCTCGCGCAAGAGGCTCGTGTCGATCGGCAGATCGCGGATCCGCTTGCCGGTGGCGGCGAAGATCGCGTTCGCGATCGCGGGCGCGATCGGCGGCACGCCCGGCTCGCCCACACCGGCGGCCGGCACCGAGAAGGGGTGCGGCACGATGTGGACGCGCACCTCGCGCGGATAGTTGGTCATCCGCACCATCTCGTAATCGTGGTAGTTCGACTGCTCGGCCCGGCCGTTCTTGAAGGTGACGGCCGAGTGGAAGCAGAGCGTCTGCCCCATCACCGCCGCACCCTCGAACTGCGCCCGGATCCGCTCCGGGTTGGCGGCGTAGCCGCAGTCCACCGCCGTGTCGATCCGCGGGATCGTGACCGTGCCGTCCTTGGCCACCGCCACCTCGACCACGCTCGCCACATAGGTGAGGAAGCTGCGGTGCACGGCGAGCCCGAGCCCGGTCCGCGGCGGCATCGGCCGGCCCCAGCCCGCCTTCTCGCAGGCGAGCTCGACCACCGCGCGCAGCCGCCCGGTGTCGATCGGGTAGACCGAATAGGGATCGCCGTAGTTCCAGAGCTCGCCCTCGATCCCGGCCGCCACCGGATCGATCTTCCGCGGCGGGCCCAAGAGCTCGAGCAGGAGCTCCTTGTGGTCGCGCTTCAGTTCGTGGGCGAGCTCGGCCACGAAGCTCTGCACCGCCCAGGCGCGCGGGATGTTCGAGACCGAGCGGAACCAGCCGATCCGGACGTGGTTCTTGATGGGCCCGTTCTCGCAGCGGAGGTTCGGGATGTCGAACGGGTTGTCGACCAGGCCCATGCCGAGCTCGATCGCGAACTGGTGCTCGGCCGGGGCGAAGGTCGAAAGGATGGTGGGCGCCACGCTGCGGTGCCGCCACGCCACGACCTTGCCCTTCTCGTCGATCCCCGCCTCGATCCGCTCGACCGAGGTCGTGTGGTAATAGGAGTTGCGGATGTCGTCCTCGCGGGTCCAGGTCAAGAGGACCGGCGCCCCACCCATCGCTTTCGAGAGATAGGCCGCCTCGAGGGCGAAGTCGCCCTTGGACTTGCGGCCGAAGCCGCCACCCAGGAGCGTCACGTGGACCGTGACGTCGGCCGGGTCGAGCCCCAGGAACTTGGCGAGATCGGTGCGCACCGCGTAAGGTGACTGGGCCGGTGCCCAGCACTCGCAGCGGCCGCCCTCGACGATCGCCAAGGCGTGCGGGGTCTCCATCGAGGCGTGCGCCATGTGCGGCTGGTAATATTCGGCCGTGTAGACCTTGGCCGCCTTGGCGAGCGCCGCTTCGGCGTCGCCCTGGTCGCGCACGACCTTGCCCGGCTTCGCGGCGATCTCGCGCATCCGCTTCGCGTAGGCGGCGCTGTCGTAGGAGGCGTTGGGCCCGTCCTCCCACTGGACGTTGAGCTTCTCGCGGCCCAGCATCGCCGCCCAGGTGTTGCGGGCGACCACCGCCACCCCGCCCATCGGCATGAAGGCCGCGGGCTCGGGCGTGCCCGGGATCTCGATCACCTCGACCACGCCGGGGACGGCCTTGGCCGCGGCGGCGTCCCAGGATTTGGCCTTGCCGCCGTAGACCGGCGGGCGGGCGACCACGGCGTAGAGCTGGCCGGGCCGGCGCACGTCCGAGCCGTAGACCGCCGTGCCCGTGACGATCGCCTTCATGTCGTAAAGCGGCACGTTGCCCTTGCCGATGTAGCGGAAGGCGCTCTCGGGCTTGAGCACGAGCTCCTTGATCGGCGGGACGGGCAGGTCCATGGCCGCTTTCGCGAGCTCGCCGAAGCCCGCTTGCCGGCCGGTGGCCTTGTCGACGACGACGTGCACCCGCGCCTCGACCTGGCTCCGGGGCACGCCCCAAGCCTCGGCCGCGGCCTGCTCGAGCATGGTGCGCACGGCCGCCCCCATCACCCGCATGGTCTGGATGTGGTGGCGCATGCTGCGCGAGCCGTCGGTGTCCTGGTTGCCGTAAGTGGGCTCGTCGCCCGGGGCCTGGACGATCTTCACCTTCGCCCAATCCGCACCCATCTCGTCGGCGAGCACCATGGGCAGGCTCGTGCGCGAGCCCGTGCCCATCTCCGAGCGGTGCGCGGTGATCGTCACCGTCCCGTCCGGCGCGATCGAGACGAACACCTTGGGGTCCCAGACGAGACCGCGCGGCATCGCTTCGCCACCGGTCGGGTAGGGCTCGTAGGCCCCGGCGGCCAGGGGTGCCATCACCGTGAAGGTGCCGGCGAGCCCGAGGATTTCGAGGAACGAGCGGCGGCTCACGTTGGTCAAAGCGGGCGCGGTCGGGGTCGAAGCGAGCGGGGCCGCGGCCCGGCCCGGGGTCCACCCCTCGCGCAACGCGACGAAGCTCCGGAGCGTCATGGTCTCACACTCCCGTGGCGGCCAAGCGGACCGCGGCGTGGATCCGCTGGTAGCAACCGCAGCGGCAGATGTTGCCGGCCATCGCCTCGTCGATCTCGGCGTCGGTCGGGTTCTTCTTCTCGGCCAAGAGGGCCGCGGCGCGCATGATCTGGCCGGCCTGGCAATAGCCGCACTGCGGCACACCGAGCTGCGCCCAGGCCTTCTGCACCGGGTGGTTGCCCTCGGGGTCGAGCCCCTCGATTGTCGTGATCGTCTTCCCGGCGGCCTCGCGGAGCTGCACCACGCAGCCCAGCACGGCCTTGCCGTCCATGTGGATCGTGCAGGCCCCGCAGGCGCCGATCCCGCAGCCATATTTCGTGCCGGTCAGGTTCAAGATGTCGCGCAGCGCCCACAAGACCGGCATCTCGCCGGGTGCGTCGACCCGGACCGCACGGCCGTTCAAGGTGAACTCGATCGCCATCGGCATCGCCTCCCTCGGCGGAACGCCCGGGGCGCGCGCCCGAGCCCCGGGCCGGTGCCGCACCGGAAGGCCGCTCGGGGCCCGCCGGCGCGACGGGTGCGTTCTCCCCCGAGACCGCCCGCCGGCCGGAGGGCGCCCCGGCCGGACGGGCGCTTGCCGGACCGGCTATTCGGTGCCGGTCACCGTCGTGACGAGCGGCAGCGAGACGTGGCGGAGATGATAGGACTCCGCCGTCTCGGTGACGTAGCTCACGCGGAAGACGCCGTTGATCGGGTGCGGCCCCGGCTTGGTCGGGGTGACCTCGAGCCGGAACAGCACGGAATCGCCGTCGACCCGGCCGCGGAACACGCGACGGGCGAACGCGACCCCCCCGTCGGCCGAGGAGAGCTCGATCACCCGGTTGCCGCGCGGCGGCGGCTCGATGAACCGGAAGCCCTCGGCGATCGTGAGCTTGGCCAGGACCTCCGTCGGCTCCCCGACCGGGCCCTCGGCCGCGTTCACCTCGATGCGGATCGGCGGACCGTCCTCGGCCGGCGCCGCCGTGGCGAAGAGTGCCAGCGTCCCCAGGGTCAGCACCCCCGCGACCGCGCGCTTGACCATCTCCTGCGCCTCCCCGTCGATGCGCCGAGCCGGGGCGGCCCCGGGGCCGCCCCGGCCGCGGCCGCTCACCTCTGCAGCGCGAACACCCAGAGCACGCCGCCCTCGGTCGTGGCCTTGGGCCAGCCCGGGATGAGGTTGGCGAGCAGGCCCTGCTGGAACTGCGGGTCGACGCCCCAGCCCGCCTGCACGGCGATGTACTGCACGCCGTCGATCATGTAGCTCGCCGGCGGGGCGATGATCCCCGAGCTCGTCTTGATCTGCCAGAGCTGCTCCCCGGTCCGGGCGTCGTAGGCCCGGAACATCCGGTCCTGCGTGCCGCCGTTGAACACGAGGCCGCCCGCCGTGGTCAGGATCGAGCCCCAATTCATCGAGTTCGAATAGAGGACGGTCCAGACCTTCTTGCCGGCGTTGATGTCCCAGGCCTGGATCTCACCGAACGACTTGGCGTCCTTCTTGACGGTGAAGCCGATGTCCGGGATGTCGACGCCGGTCCACCACTTGCCCGCGACGTATTCCTGCACCTTCCCCTCGAGGAAGCCGCAGTGATTGTCGTTGGCCGGGATGTAGATCATGCCGGTCTTCGGGTTGTAGGCCTCGAACGGCCAGTCCTTGCCGCCCCAAAGCGAGGGGCAGAAGCTCGCCTTCTTGCCGGTGCCCGGGATCTTGTCCGGATGATAGGTCGGCCGGCCGGTCTTGGGGTCGATCGAAGCGAACACGTCCTGGTAGACGTAGGGCTTGGCATCGACGAAGCCGATCGCCCCGTTCTGCAGCCGCTCGAGCCAATGGAGATAGCCGTTACGCGACGGCTTGATCAGGCCCCTGATGGTCCGCCCGTCGCGCTGGAAGTCGACGAGCATCGGCGCGTTCATCTCGTCCCAGTCCCAACTGTCGTTCCAGTGGTACTGGAAGTGGCCCTTGATCTTGCCGGTGTCGCCGTCGAGCGCCAGGGTCGAGGCGGTGTAGAGATTGTCGCCCGGCCGCTGGTCGCCGAACCAGGGCGAGGCGTTGCCCACACCCCAATAGATCGTGTTGGTCTCGACGTCGTAATTGCCGGTCATCCAGGCCGCGGCCCCGCCGCGCTTCCAATCGTCGCCTCGCCAGGTCTCGCTGCCGGGCTCGCCCGGGGCCGGGATCGTGTAGGTCTTCCACGCCTGCTGGCCGGTCTTGGCGTCGTAGGCGGCGATGAAGCCGCGCACCCCGAACTCGCCCCCGGAAATGCCGACGACGATCTTGCCCTTCACGGTCAAGGGCGCCATCGTCATGTATTCGCCGACCTTCCAGTTGGCGACGGTGGTCGTCCAGACGACCTTGCCGGTCTTGGCGTCGAGCGCCACGAGGTCGCCGTAGAGCATCGCCACGTAGACCTTGTCGTCGTACAAGGACACGCCGCGATTGGTGTTGTGCAGCGCGCTGAACTCCTCGGGGCCCTGGCCCTGGAAGCGCCAGATCTCCTCGCCGGTCCGCGCATCCAGCGCGATCACCTGATTGTCCGGCTGGGTGATGAACATGTAGCCGTCGTTGACGATCGGCGGCGACTGGTGACCGGAGCGCTTGCCGGTGGCGAACGTCCAGACCGGGACCAGGTTCTTGACGTTGTTGACGTTGATCTGGTCGAGCGGGCTGTAGCTCCAGCCCTTGTAATTGCCGCGGGTCATCAGCCAATTGTGCGGCTCGGGATTGGCGAGCCGCGCGTCCGTGACCGGCGTGTAGGCCTGGACCGACGCGGCCGAGGCCAGCAAGGCCGCGGCCACGAGCAAGCTGCGCTGGATCATTATCATTTCCGTTTCCCTCCCCTTCTCCCGGGGGCGCCGCCGACCCACCTCGGTCGCCCGTCGCGATCCCCCGGATCGACGCTCGTTCTTTCCTCGATCAGGCGGCGCGCACCGCGCCGATCCGCCCGTCGAACGGGCCCGTGACGACGAGCACGCCTCCTTCGACCTTGACCGGCAGCTGGGCGAGCCGGCGCGGCGCCGGACCGAACACGACCTTCGCCTTCGCCCGCGGATCGAACATGCTGCCGTGGCAGGAACAGACGAGCGTGTGCTCGTGGTCGTTCCACATGTTGACCGGGCAGGCCTCGTGCGAGCAAATCGCGGAATAGACGACCACGCCGTCGGCGGCTCCCTTGCGGGTCTCCTCGCTCAGCGCTGCCGCATCCAAGCGCACCGCGATGACCTCGTTGAAGCGCGAGCCGTCGAGCACCGTGCCGGTCGCCGGGTCCATCGGAAAGGCGAGCAGGCCCGGGCCGCCCGGCGGCAGATCCTCGACCGCGAGCGGCTGGCCCTTCTTGGGGCCCATCGAATGGACCAGGAGGTCGCCCGCCTTGGGCCGGCGCTCGTTCGCGGCCGCTGCGGCGACCGCCGGCAAGGCGCCGAGTGCCACCGCGGCCCCCAGCACGAGCTCGCGCCGACCCACGGCGCAGCCGCAACCCTCCCGCTCGCCTTGCGTCTCCCCCATGCCTCCCTCGCCTTTCGGTTCGTTAACGAGCGTTTATAGTGAGACGTGGCGCCGCGCGCAACCGTGACGCACGCAGCGCGGCCGCGCGCCGGTCGCGGGCCCCGTTCCTTCCCGCCCCCTCCGCCCGGCGGCACCTGGCCCCGCGCCTGGAAGCGGCCGACCGGCGGGGGCGGGGTTGCTTGACTATATTCCTTTGTGCGGCTAAAGAACCGCAACCCACCCCCCTTCCGCGGAGCCGCCCATGCCC